>Ga0181578_10000118_pt1 | contig 66729 bp, 66 predicted proteins | sample 071ome_21_FD_148659 | JGI IMG/M metagenome (GOLD analysis project Ga0181578, IMG submission 148659) | Coastal salt marsh microbial communities from the Groves Creek Marsh, Skidaway Island, Georgia - 071401CT metaG (spades assembly) | ecosystem: Environmental > Aquatic > Marine > Intertidal zone... | reverse complement strand
ACCCTTGCGGTCGGTGGAGCTCGGGTCTTCGATCCAGGTGCAGACACGGCCTTGGCGCTGGCTGTGGCATCGTCGCTGTCCGGCCAACCCCTGGGTGACGATGTGGTCGCGGTTGGAGAAGTCGGTCTCGGCGGCGAACTGCGCCAGGTCAGCCATCTCGATCGACGGCTTCGGGAGGCCGCTCGAATGGGATTCCGGCGAGCGATCGTGCCGCAGGGCACCGCAGCACAGGTCGATGGCCTACAGACGCTGCAGGCGCCCACATTGCGTGCCGCAGTCGCCCTCGCCGATGTCGGTGGTGAGGGGTGATCGAGATGGTCAGCGGCTGCGAATCGACAGTTGTTCGCGGTTGGTGATGATGTAGCGCCGATCGTTCTGGGCGAGCCAACCGAGTTTGACGAACGAGGCAATCGCTTTGTTGACCCGCTCGCGGCTTGCGCCAACCATTCCGGCCAACTCTTCCTGCGTCACGGGAAGGGTGAATTCGTCGCTCTCGCCAGCGAGCTCGAGGAGTCGCTTCGCAGTGCGACCGGTGACGTCGAGGAACACCGAGTCGGCCAGTGCTGCGTCCATGGAGCGGAGGCGCGTCGCCAGCAGCTTCACGACGCTCCAGAGTTCACTGGGCCGTTCCTCGTAGAGCAACTGGACCGGTTCGTAGGGGATCTCGATGGCATCGGATCGCTCGAGCGCTCGGGCTTCGGCCGAGCGTCCCAACCCGTCGAACAGGCCCATCTCGCCGAAGAGGTCCCCCGGCTCCATGAGGGCGACGACACTCTCACGGCCGTCGATGGAACGGTTGGCGATCGCAATTCGGCCCGTCGTCACCACGAACAACGACGCTGGTCGGTCCCCCTCGGTGAACAGGACATCGCCGCGACGAAGGTTCCGCTGGATCGCTGCACGCATGATCCGTTCGAGCGAATCATCGTCGATCTCGGCAAAGAGCAAGGTCGATCGCAGCAACGTGGCGAGCATGGTGGTGTCAGACATCGGCGCAGCCCAGACTAGTGACATGAGCGGTGTCGAGGATGCTTCGGTATGGACGGTCGTGGTGGCGGCCGGATCGGGCACCCGCTTCGGCGCACGGAAACAGTTCCTCGATCTTGGTGGGCTGCGGGTGATCGATCACTCGGTCGCCACGGCAGCGGCCCACAGCGACGGTGTCGTCGTCGTGTTGCCGACCGATGCTCTCGACGAGACGATCGGTGCTGCGAGTGCCGAGGTGGTGGTGGTGGCCGGGGGTGCGTCGCGTTCGGACTCGGTTCGAAACGGCCTCGCCGCCGTGCCTGCAGACTGCGGTGTGGTCCTCGTCCACGACGGTGCCCGTCCCTTGGCATCGGGGACGGTGTATGCGCGAGTGATCGCTGCGGTGCGCGCCGGTGCGGTCGGTGTGGTGCCGGCCGTGCCGATTGCCGATTCGGTTCGTCATCGCCGAACTGGTGCGGTCGATCGGAGCCAACTGGTCGCGGTGCAGACGCCGCAGGGATTCGATGCCGCGACGCTGCGGGCCGCTCACGCATCGGGCGCCGAGGCGTCTGATGATGCAACGTTGGTAGAGGCTGCGGGGCATGCGGTGGTGATCGTCGAGGGAGACAGCCGCAACGTGAAGCTCACCACGCCGTTCGACCTCGAGGTCGCCCGTCTTGCCCTCATCGAGGAGGCTCTGTCATGACCGATGCCGAAATCCCGTTCCGGGTCGGCCAGGCATTCGACATTCACGCCCATACCGACGATCCAGCCCGTCCGCTGGTCCTCGGTGGCGTCGTGTTTGCAGGCGTTCGTGGATTGGCCGGCCACAGCGATGCTGATGTGGTGGCCCATGTGTGCGCCGATGCGCTTCTGGGCGCGGCCGGACTCGGCGACATCGGCCAGATGTTCCCGGACACCGATCCAGCGTTCGCCGGTGCAGACAGCATCGATCTGTTACGACGTGCTGCATCGTCCGTGCGAGCGGCTGGGTGGCGCCCGGGCAACATCGACTGCTCGGTCGTTCTCGACGTGCCGAAGCTCGCCCCTGAAAAAGCACAGATGCAGCGCAACCTGTCCGACGCTGCGGGCGCGCCGGTGACCGTCACCGGTCGGCGTACCGAAGGTGTGGGAGCGCTGGGACGAGGCGAGGGAATCGCCGCGTGGGCCGTTGCCCTGGTTGCACGATGAGCGGTCGCAGCTCGAACAGAGGCCCGGGAGCCCGGGGTCCGAAGGGAGGTCGGGGTCGACCGCCGGCGAAGAAGGCCTCCCACCGCAGCGGAAAGGGCTCGGCCAACAACCGACGCAGCGCTCCCGGTCAACGGCGCGGTGATGGCCAGCGCGGCACCACGCCGATCCGTTCTGCCGATGAGGGGCGTGGAGGCCCGCACCTCGGCGGTGATCAGGTCGAGGGGCGTCATGCCGTGCGCGAGCTCCTCATGGCAGGCACTCGACGGACCCGCGAGGTGATCCTCGCCGGAGATCTCGATCACGCGCCGATTCTCGACGACATCATCGATCTGGCCGATGAGCAGAAGGTGACGCTTCGCGAGCTTTCGCGCAGCAAGTTCGAGTCGATGACCCGCACCGACGGAGCCCAGGGGGTCGTGGCGATGGCACAGCCGTTGCGCCCAACCCCGCTGGAGGATCTCCTCGAACCGGACCGCGACGGGACACTGCCGTTCCTTCTGCTGCTCGACGGCATCACGGACCCGGGAAACCTTGGAGCGATTCTTCGCACCGCAGAGTGTGCGGGGGTCACCGGGGTGGTGCTTCCGCGGCATCGCGCCGCCCACATCACACCGACGGTCACCAAAACCGCAGCCGGTGCGATCGAACACCTACGCATCGCTGTCGTCGGCGGTTTGCCGGCAGCGATGAAGACACTGTCGCAGAACGGGATCTGGACGGTTGGCCTCGATGCGGGTGGCGACCGCAGCCTTTTCGACCTTCCAGTGGCCGACGAACCGGTTGCGCTGGCCCTCGGCGCCGAAGGTCCGGGTCTTTCTCGGCTCGTACGAGAACGCTGTGACACCGTTGCGAGCATTCCGATGGCAGGGGTGCTCGACAGCCTCAACGTCAGCAATGCGGCAGCAGTTGCGGTCTACGAGATCACCCGTCGTCGAGGTGATGCGTTCGGCACGTGACTGGAGCCCGCGACAGGGATCGAACCTGCGACCTGCTGTTTACAAGACAGCTGCTCTACCAACTGAGCTACACGGGCAAGGCCCCGAAAACGGAGCTACTCGGCTCAGGCTAGAGGCCGCGGCGCCGCCCGAGCCGCCGAATCTGGCATGCTTTCGGGGGAGGACGCTGCAGAGCGGCGTCTCGACAAGGGAGTTTCAGGACCGATGACCACCCACGGACGCTACGCCGCTTCGGATGGATCGTTCGCGCAATCCACGAGCAATGCAGCCACCAGAGGACTCGTCCTGATTGCTGTTGCGGTTCTGATTGGCTTTTTCCTGCTGTGGCAGGGAGGCGTTGGAGGAGACAGCTCGCCGGAGATCACTGCTGCGGATGACGCCTCAGCCGACGCGGACGCTGACGACACGGCATCGGGAGGCTCCGACGATGCTCCCGTCGATGACGCCTCCGGGGACGCCGATGGTGATGAACCTGCGGTCGACGACGAGACGACTGACACCACCGACACGACGCCGGTCACGCCGACCACTCGGCCGTTGGGTGAGGTCAAGGTCGCGGTCGCCAACGGTGTTGGTGTGTCGGGGCTTGCGGGACAGCAGTCCGAGCTGCTCAAGACGGCGGGGTTTGTGACCATCGCCGTGAACGCGAAGCAAAACACCGAACTGTCGGCGGTCTACTACGTCGACGGCTACGCCCTCGAGGCCGAAGCTGTCGCACTCGAGCTCGGTGCCACCGGTGCGGTGTTGCGGCCAGCGACGACTCCCGACGATCTCGTGGCTGATCCCACACAGATCGAGGATTTCCACATCTTCGTGGTCCTCGGCTCCGATCGGGTACTCGGCTGATCACCGTGCGCGCGAGCGCACGGTGGCTGCAGGTGGGGATGCGATCGGAAGGTAGTTCGCCCGGTTGACGGGGAGAACAGCCGGTGCGCTCACCGTGGCAATCGCAGGTCGGGCAGGATGTGGAGATGCACGTGCTCGCCTGCGCCGACAAATTTCGCGGCACACTCGATGCTGGTGAGTTCGCCGCTGCAGTGGCGGCGGGTGCGCCTGGCCACGAGGTGACCGCCCAGCCGATGGCCGATGGCGGGGAGGGCACGCTTCTCGCCTTCGGGGGAGCGAACCGGTCCACTGCGGTGATCGGTCCGCTGGGGTCGACGGTCGAGGCCGGCTGGCGCCTCTCACAGGGACGCGCCGTGATCGAGATGGCCCAAGCGTCGGGATTGCTGCTCGCTGGTGGAGCCGAGGGCAACGATCCGATGGCCGCAACCACCGCCGGTACGGGCGAGTTGATCGCCAAGGCCGTCGAAGCAGGAGCAGATGAGGTCATCGTCGGCCTCGGGGGGTCTGCGACCACCGATGGTGGGCTTGGTGCGTTGCGTGCGTTGCCGGCTCCGTCGCGACTCAAAGGGGTCGATCTCGTCCTGGCGTGCGACGTCGAGACCCGTTTCACCGATGCGGCCCGTGTCTTCGGGCCGCAGAAGGGTGCGTCGAGAGCGCAGATCGGCCTGTTGACCGCGCGTCTCGAGCGGTTGGTCGGCGTGTATCGCGACGAGCACGGAATCGATGTGTCCGAGCTCCGTGGTGCTGGAGCGGCCGGAGGTCTCGCCGGCGGGCTGGTGGTTGCCGGGGCACGGATCGAGTCGGGTGCGATGCTGATCGCAGAGGCAGTGGAGCTCTACGAACAGATCGAGTCCGCCGAACTCGTCGTCACCGGCGAAGGTCGCGTCGATGCGACCAGTTTCGAGGGCAAGGTCGTGGGAACGGTTGTCGAACTCGCCCGAGCGGCTGGGCGAGAGCTGCTCGTGGTCGGTGGTGTGATCGACGACGATGCGAGGGTGCGGCTCGACGACGAAGGCGTGGGCTGGATCGATCTCTGTGACCGGTTCGGCACCGAGCGGGCACTGGCCGAGACGGCATCGTGTGTCGCTGGTTCGGTCAGCGGTTGGCTTTCGCAGTGATCGCCCAGAACACGGCGGCCACGATCGCAATGACGATCAAGATGAAGCGGAGCGTTCCGAGAACTGTGAGCACGATCCATCGGAGCAACACAACGGCGATCAGCGCCACCACCGCACCGATGAAGATCCGGGCCGCAGCCGACGGGCCGGTCGATGGGGGCTCCTCCGTCGTCATGCCCTGATCCTACGACGGTCCACCGGGCAAGGACTGTCGGGGCTGTCAGGCTGCGAAGTCGAAGGGTCGGTCCGGTCCGCGTTCGCGCAGCCGGACCAGCGCAGAGGCGACGTGTCGGAGTGCATCGGCGTCGTCGTGGGCCACCATCGACTGCTCGACCAACCCCCGGACGTCTTGTTCGGGTGTGCCGCTGAGGCAGGCGACGAATTCGCTCAGCCGGTCATGAAGCAGTGCAGGTTCAGCAGGCATGGAACACTCCGGTTGAGAGGGAGACTTGTTGGGGTAGTTGTCGTCCCCAAATGGTGTTGGCTGAATCATTTTCGCCGGATTCGGTCCGGCTGTCGGACCAGCGCCACGCTCTCGCTCGTTGCGGGTCGATACCATCGTCTCCGATGGCCATGGTCAGGATTGCCAACAGCCTGCGGCCGCTCGTGGGTGGAGTGGCCGAGGTCGATGTCGAGGCCGGTGACCTCGGTGCGGTGATCGGGGCGCTCGCAGCAACTCATCCGGGGCTTGCGGAGCGAATCGTCGACGAGAACGGCCGCCTCCACGGCTTCGTCAACGTGTTCGTGGGTGAGGTCGAGTGTCGCACGCTCGACGGTTTGTCGACGCTGATCGACCCTGATGCCGTCGTTGCCGTCGTGCCCGCAGTCGCTGGCGGTTGATCACCGAAACCTGGGTTGCGATTTGGGGGCTACCGCGGTTCACTTAGCAGTCGAGGCACGAGAGTGCCAACGTCCCTCAACCGTCCACCGGAGGAATGATGGCCAAGTCCATTCTGTTCGACGAAAAGGCCCGCCGTGGTCTCGAAGCGGGTATGAACCAGCTCGCTGATGCAGTGCGCGTGACGCTCGGCCCCAAGGGTCGCAACGTCGTGCTCGAGAAGAAGTGGGGAGCACCCACGATCACGAACGACGGTGTCTCGATCGCCAAGGAGATCGAGCTCGAGGATCCGTTCGAGCGCATCGGTGCCGAACTGGTCAAGGAAGTCGCCAAGAAGACTGACGATGTCGCCGGCGACGGCACAACCACTGCCACCGTTCTCGCCTGGTCGATGGTTCGTGAGGGCCTTCGCAACGTCGCAGCCGGTGCGAACCCGATGAGCCTGAAGAAGGGCATCGAGGCCGCAGTCGAGGCAGCCGTTGCGTCCATTCGCGACAACGCCCAAGACGTGTCCGAGAACAAGGACCAGATCGCGAACGTCGCTGCGATCTCCGCCGCAGACGCAGAGATCGGGGCGACCATCGCCGATGCGATCGACAAGGTTGGCAAGGACGGCGTGATCACCGTCGAAGAAGGTCAGACGTTCGGTCTCGAACTCGACTTCGTCGAGGGGATGCGCTTCGACAAGGGGTACATCTCCCCTTACTCGGTCACCGATGCCGAGCGGATGGAAGCCGTGCTCGACGACCCCTACATCCTGTTCGTGGCTTCCAAGATCAGCAATGTCCGCGAGCTCGTCCCGGTCCTCGAAAAGGTCATGCAGTCGAGCCGCCCGCTCCTGATCGTGGCCGAGGACGTCGAGGGTGAAGCCCTTGCGACACTCGTGGTCAACAAGATCCGCGGCACCTTCACGTCGGTGTCGGTGAAGGCCCCCGGATTCGGTGAGCGCCGCAAGGCGATGCTGCAGGACATGGCAATCCTCACCGGTGGCCAGGTCGTCAGTGAAGAGGTTGGCCTCAAGCTCGACGGCGTCGGTCTCGACATGCTCGGTTCGGCCCGCAAGATTGTGGTCACCAAGGACGAGACCACCATCGTCGAAGGCGCCGGCGACAGCGCCGACGTCAACGGTCGAATCGCCCAGATCAAGGCTGAGATCGAGAACACCGACTCCGACTACGACCGCGAGAAGCTGCAAGAGCGTCTCGCCAAGCTGTCGGGTGGCGTTGCCGTCCTGAAGGTCGGTGCAGCCACCGAGGTGGAACTCAAGGAGAAGAAGCACCGGATCGAAGACGCCGTCAGCACCACCAAGGCTGCGATCGAGGAGGGTGTCGTCGCCGGCGGCGGTACCACCTTGATCCGTGCGCAGGCCGCAGTGAATGCCATGGTCGACTCGCTCGACGACGCCGATGCACAGGTCGGTGCCCGCATGGTGGCCCGCGCCCTCGAGGGTCCGCTCACCCAGATCGCCGTCAATGCCGGTATGGAGGGTGGCGTCGTGGTCAACGCCGTGCGCAGCCTCGAAGGCAACCACGGCCTGAATGCGGCCACCGGGGATTACATCGATCTGGTCGAGGCGGGCATCATCGACGCAGCAAAGGTGACCCGCTCGGCGTTGCAGAACGCAGCGTCGATCGCAGCGCTGTTCCTCACCACCGAGGCCGTCATCGCTGACGCCCCCGACGAAGGTGGCGCACCCGGCATGCCCGACATGGATTTCTGACGCCACTGTGCATGCCTGAGGAGTTGGCGGGACCGTTGCGGCCCGGCTCTCCAACGATCGAACGCTCGGCCCCCGCTTCGTGCGGGGGCCGAGGCCGTTTTGTCGGTCGGTTAGGGTTCATCCATGTCGGGTCCTGTGTTGCACCCCTTGAACGCTCCGCTGATTCCGCTTCTCGGTGAGTGGCAGGGTCCTGGAGAGGGGGCGTATCCCACGATCGAGTCGTTCTCGTACGGCGAGACGTTGGTGTTCGGTCATGTGGGCAAGCCGTTCGTGGCGATGAATCAGCGCACGAGTGCCGGTGGCTCGGGGTTGCCCCTGCATGCAGAGGCCGGGTACTTCCGCCCTCAGGGTGATGGCACGGTCGAATTGGTGGTGAGCCAACCGTCGGGGATCGTCGAAATCCTCACCGGGTCGATCACCGAGACCGAAGCCGGAGTCGAGGTCGACATGTCGTCGGTCGGTGTGCACACCGCACCGTCGGCGAAGCTCGTGCGAGAGACCCGCAGACGCTACGTGGTCGAGGGTGACACGCTCACCTGCGATTTCTGGATGGCGGCGATGGGCGAACCGCTCACCCATCACCTCACGAGCAGCCTGATCCGCCGGGCATAGTCAGGCCGACAGGTGGGGCCGAACGTCGGCTTGGAAACGCTCGACCTGGCCGGCGGGATCAGGGCCGAACGGGATGAGAACGAGCGAGTCGAGCCCGGTCCTCATCACCGGCCGGAGCGCGGCGACCATCTCGTCGATGTTGTCGGTGACGGCGACCCAGGGTTGGTCTCCGTCCTCGGACGGTGGCGGCAGTCGGTCGAGATCGCCGAGGTAGTAGCCGACGAAGACAGCGAGCCGGTGGGGGTGGCGAGCGTTGCTGGACCGTCGTCCGGTGCTGATCTGATCCTGAGCCCACTCGATGCGTGCCCCGTCGAACCCCTCGGGCAGCAAGGTGCCATCGGCGACCATCCCGCTCAGCTCGAGTGACCGTGGACCGGTGACCCCCGCCAGGATGGGAGGGACGACCGAAGGCGGGAACTCCAACTCCACCCCCCGGATGGTGATGTACCGACCGGTGTACTCGACGGCCTCACCCCGCAGGATCTGCTGGGTGCATTCGATCGTCTCCCGCAACAGGGTGAGTGGGGACTCGACCTTCTCGCCGATCCACTCCATCCAGTGGGGGAGTCCGTGGCCGATGCCACAGTGGAGCCGGCCCGGATACATCCTGGCGAGGGTGGCCCACTCCATGGCCAGCGCTGCCGGGTTGCGGAACGGCGCCGGTGCGATCCCGTGGCCGAGCACCGGTCGTCCGCAGCTGTCGTTGTCGGTCGCCTCGAGGATCGTGCCGAGTTGACTGATACCGCCCGCCCAGTTGAGATCTTCGATGATCCACAGTTCGTCGACGTGTGGTGCAATCGATGTCGCTCGTTCCACGAGATCCTCGGGCGGGATTTCTCGCATGAGCATGGCCCCGATGTCGGTCATGCCCGGACGCTATCGCTCGTCGTCGGACTGCACCGGGGACTCGATCGATGCAGGGTGGCGGCGCCCGGCGTGCCCGCCGGCTCGACGGCGGGCGTAGCCTGAGAGCATGAGCCCTCGCAAGCGCAGCGAGCAGCGTCTGGTTCGGCCCTGGTCCGCCGACGATCCCACCCGCGGGCGACGTCCGGTCACCCTTGCCACCGAAGAACCGATGGCGATCGAGCTCGACGGCCATCGTGTTGCGACCACGATGCGAACACCGGGCAACGATTTCGAACTCGCGGTTGGGTTCTGTCACAACGAAGGCCTGCTCGCCGGACACGCGGTGCTCGAGGTGAAGTACTGCGCCAACGGGTCGGCGGCTGCGACCGCATTCAACGTTGTGAGTGTCTCGACCGGCGGCAAGGCCCCTGAGCCTGCGCCCCGACTCGCCACCACCACCTCGTCGTGCGGGTTCTGCGGTACCGACGAGATCGATGAACTCGCATCGAAGCTCGCCCCGGTGATCGGCGAGCAGATCGACTGGGGTGTGCTTGCCGATGCGCCCGACAAGCTCCGTTCGATGCAGGACCTCTTCGGCATCACCGGTGCGGTTCACGCTGCCGGCGTGGTCGATCCCGATGGTGGGGTGCAGCTCAGCCGCGAAGATGTCGGTCGGCACAATGCGGTCGACAAGCTCGCCGGTCGACTGTTGCTCGACGGCGACCTCCCGGCGACGGGCAGGGCGGTCGTGGTCAGTGGTCGCGCCAGCTTCGAATTGGTGCACAAGGCCTGGGCCGCGGGCTTTCGCGCGTTGGTGGCTGTCAGTGCGCCGACTGCCCTCGCAGTCGCCACAGCTGAGCGGGCCGGCCTCCAACTCGCAGGGTTCGCTCGTGACGGCTCGCTCGAGATCTACGTATGAGCGTCAAGGTCCTCGGTGTGCCCTACGACGCGCACTCGTCGTATCTCCGGGGTCCGGCGTCGGCCCCACCGGCTGTGCGCGCCGCGTTGCACAGTGGATCGGCCAACTGGTGCACGGAGGACGGACGCGATTTCGCCCCTGACGCGAATGCCGACTGGGCTGACCTGGGTGACTTGACCCTCCCCGACGATGTGCACGAGGCGATGGCGCTGATCCGCGGCGCCGCAAGCGACGCAATCGCAGACGACGCGAAGCTGCTGGCACTCGGCGGTGACCATCTCGTGACCTGGCCCCTCGTGCAGGCGATGTCCGACCGCCACGACGACATCACGATCGTGCACTTCGACGCACACCCCGATCTCTACGACGAACTCGATGGTGATCGCTATTCGCACGCGTGTCCGTTTGCCCGGATCATGGAAGAGGGCAGGGTGGCTCGCCTGGTGCAAATGGGGATTCGCACCATGACGCCGCACCAGCGCGACCAGGCCGACCGGTTCGGTGTCGACGTGTTCGAGGCACGCAATCCCGGGGTGGTCGTTCCGGTGCTCGAGGGCCCGGTCTATGTCTCGATCGACATCGATGTGCTCGACCCCGCCTTTGCTCCCGGCATGTCGCACTTCGAACCTGGCGGCTGGTCGACCCGCCAATTGCTCGACGCGCTGGGCCAGATTGCAACCCAGGAGGTCGACGTTGTCGGTGCCGATCTGGTCGAGATCAATCCCGACCGTGACGTGCACGGACTCACGGCGATGGTGGGAGCCAAGATCGTTCGTGAACTGCTCGGTTTGATGCTCTGAGTGGCCGCTCGGCGCCGCTACCGACGCGAAGTGGGTAGCCTTTCGAAGTTCTTGGAATGTCGAGAACGAAACCCTCTGGAGGATTCATGTCCAAGCGACTGCTGCAGCTTCTTGCCTTGCTGCTCACCCTCGGTCTGTTTGCCGCCGCATGTGGCGACGACGACGGTGGTGAGCTCGGCCTTGTCACCTCGGGCACGCTCACCGTGTGCACCGATGTTCCCTACCCGCCGATGGAGTTCGAGGACCCGAGCGCCGAAGGCGGTTTCACCGGGTTCGACATCGAACTGATGCGCGCCATCGCCGACGATCTCGGTCTCGGCCTCGCGGTTGCAACCCCGGGCTGGGACGCCATCACCAGCGGCCTCGCCACCGAGGCCGGTGACTGCGACATCTCGGCCGCCTCGATCACGATCACCGAAGAGCGCGAGGAGAACATCGACTTCTCCGAGCCGTACTTCGAAGGCAAGCAGTCGCTGCTGGTCTCCGACGACAGCTCCGCCGGCACCCTCGCCGATCTCGGTGCAGTAGCCGTCCAGTCGGGCACCACCGGTGAGATCTGGCTGCAGGACAACACCCCGGCTGGGGTGGAGGTCATCGCATTCGACGACATCGGTGCGCTCTACCTGGCCCTCGAGGCCGGCGACGTCGACGGTGTCGTCACCGACCTCGTCGGGAACCAGGGCTACGCCGACGACACCGGCGGCGCCATGGTCATCGAGTCGTACGAGACCGGTGAATTCTACGGGTTCGCCGTCCAGGAAGAGGGTGCCGAGGATCTCCTCGCTGCCGTCAACGAGTCCTTGGCCAAGCTGCAGGACAACGGCACGTACGACGACATCTACGCCGAATGGTTCCCGGGCGCCTGAGCCTGAACCACGACGGTTGATCTGACGAGGGGTCGGGCCGTAGGGTCCGGCCCCTCGCACGTTTTCGCACCATGACGACGCTCACTCCCCGCCAACGGGCCCGCTACTACCAGATTGCGATGTATTTGGCCGCGGCTGTCATCACGGTGGTGATCGTGTTCGCAGCGGACTGGTCGAAGATCCAGAAGAACTTCTTCAACCCCGAGATCGCAGCCGACATGTTCCCCGAGGTCATCACCTCGGCGGTGAAGAACACAGCGCTCTACACACTGCTGTCGTTCGTGCTCGGCATGGTCCTTGCCCTCGGGTTGGCGCTGATGCGCCTGTCGAGCCTCAAGGCGTTCCGAGCATTCGCGATCGGATACATCGAACTCTTCCGGGGTCTCCCCGCGCTGATCACCCTGTTGTTCGTGGGCTTCGGTCTGCCGATTGCATTCAGTGGATTCCGGATTCCGGGTGGGGTGCTCGGCCGGGGTTCTGTCGGCTTGGCGCTCGTTGCCGGTGCGTACATGGCCGAGACGATCCGGGCCGGGATCGAGGCTGTCCCCAAAGGTCAGACCGAGGCAGCCCGGTCGCTCGGCATGTCGCAGACGCGCACGATGTTCACGATCATCTTGCCGCAGGCGTTCCGCATCATCATTCCGCCCCTCACCAACGAACTCGTGCTGTTGATCAAGGACACGTCGCTGTTCTTCATTCTCGGGTCTACCCCCGGGACGAAGGAACTCACGAAGTTCGCTCGTGACTTCATGAATGCCGAACGCAACGCCACACCGCTCACCGTTGTCGCTGCGCTCTACCTTCTCATCACCCTGCCGCTCACGTTCCTCGTACGGCGGCTCGAACGATCGGCAGCCAAAGCCCGATGACACACGCCATCGACGTCCGACAACTCCACAAGTCCTTCGGGGATCTCGAGGTTCTGAAGGGAATCGACTTCACCGTCAACGCCGGTGAGGTGGTCTGCGTGCTCGGCCCCTCCGGCTCGGGAAAGTCGACGTTGCTTCGATGCCTGAACCGACTCGAAGAGTCGAATTCGGGCACGATTCTCATCGATGGTGAGGACATCACCGACATCGATGCCGATGTCGATCAGCTCCGCAGCAACATCGGCATGGTGTTCCAGCAGTTCAACCTCTTCCCGCACCTCACGGTGCTGAAGAACCTCACCGTGGCGCAGACCGGCGTGCTCAAGCGACCCAAGGACGAAGCGATCGGCATCGCCCGCGAGATGCTCGACCGGGTCGGCCTGTCCGACAAGATTCACGAGTATCCGGCTCACCTGTCGGGCGGTCAGGCGCAGCGGGTCGCCATCGCCCGCGCCCTCAGCATGAAGCCGAAGATGATGCTGTTCGACGAGCCCACCTCGGCGCTCGATCCCGAACTCGTGGGCGAGGTGCTCGATGTCATGCGCACGCTTGCCGGTGAGGGCATGACGATGATGGTCGTCACCCACGAGATCGGCTTCGCTCAGGAAGTGGCCGACCGTGTCGTCTTCATGGATGACGGGGTTGTGGTCGAGGAGGGCAGCCCGGAAGCGGTGCTGCGCAACCCGAACGAGGAACGCACGAAACAGTTCCTTCGCATGGTGCTCGAGACCTGATCGATGCCGAGCCCGATCCGATTCCGCCAGGCCCTCGTGCGTCCTCCCACGCCGAGCGTCGTCGACGGGTTGCGCGCGGTCGACGGGCCCGACCCCGACTATGCGCGTTTCGTCGACGAGCACGCGTCGTACGTCGCTGTGCTCCAAGCCGCCGGTGTGGTCGTGGAGCCCATGGCCGAGTTGCCCGGGCACCCCGACGCAGTGTTCGTCGAGGACGCTGCGCTGTGTATCGGTCCCCTCGCCGTCGTGCTGCGGCCCGGCGCCCCGAGCCGAGCGGGAGAGGCCGACGCGATCGTTGGCGACCTCGAGGCCCGCTTCCCCACGGTCGGCCGAGTCTCGGAGGGGTTCGTCGATGGAGGCGACATCCTCGTCACCGCCAACGAGGTGTTGATCGGTCTGTCGGCCCGTACCGACCGAACCGGTGCCGAGGCACTGATGGCGGCGCTGGCGCCGACTGGACTTGCGGTCCGGATCGTCGAGACGCCGAGTGACGTCCTGCACTTCAAGACCGACTGTGCGATCGTCGACGAGCACACGATCTTCTCGACCGGTCGACTTGCCGCAAGCGGCTGTTTCGACGGCTACGACGTCATCGTCTGTCCCGCCGGTGAGGAAGCAGCCGCCAACCTCATACGAGTGAACGATGTCGTGATGATGCGAACCGGATTCCCCGCCACCGAGGGGATCCTCACAAAGGCGGGGTATGACGTCGTGACCGTCGAGGCCGACGAAGCCGCCCGTGTCGACGGGGGGCTCTCGTGCATGTCCCTCCGATGCAACTGGTAGCTCAGACGGCGTAGCGGAGAAGGCGCTCGTACAGCGGCAGCGCTGTCTCGAGGATCGGACCGAGACGATCGGGTACGGGATGGTCGGACGGCGGACGCGAGGCGAAGCCCGTGGTCTGGTGAACGCTGTGGTACCAGTGTTTGGCCCACACCCCATCCTCTGGTTTGGGACCGGCGGGCCAGGACAGCACGGTCGGGTCGAAGGTGAGGCCGAGTGCGGCACACACGGTGCTGAGCACACCGGCGGGGTCGGCCAAGAGTCGTTGGGAGTCGATCACGATCGGTGTGCCCCCCTCGGCCAGGACGGCATCGAGCAACTCGACGCTCTCGGTCAGGCCGGTGTCGGCAAGCGTGCAACCGGGAAGCTGGATCGACAGCGACGCCAACATCTGCACCGGGTCTCGCGTGAGCAGCAGATTTTCGCACCGGGCAAGGTGGGAGCGATCGACCCCCTTGAGGTGATGCGCCATTTGCTTGACGTAGACGTGGGGTGTCGGGTGATCGCCGAAGATCACGTTCTCGATCACGTCGTTCGGGTCGGTCGACTGGCTGGCGATGACCTCGTCGGTGCCGGGGTGCCCGCGGGTGTCGAGTGTCATGTTGAAGGCGTAGAACGGCTCGTCGAGCACGGTGAAATCGGATCGTTCCCGCCACGAATACATCAGGGCGGTCGAGATGTTGCGCGGCCCTGACCAGCACTGGATGATCATTGCCGAGCACCGTACGGGCCGACAGCAGCAGCTCTCGGGGTCATGAGCGATCGTTCACGTCGGCTTCGATCTCGGCTTCGTAGAGTTCGCGAAGCCGGACTGTCAGTGGGCCCTGCTCACCGGTGCCGATCGTGCGGCCGTCGACGGTGTGCACCGGGGTGAGTCCTCCGAACGTGCCAGTCACGAATGCTTCGTCGGCTGCGTACACGTCGGTCAACGAGAACGGTGCCCGATGCACCGGGATGCCGGCAGCTTCGGCCACCTCACACACCAGCGCCGAGGTGATGCCGTTGAGGTTGTACTGGCCCGTCGCCGTCCAGACCTCACCGGCTCGGATCACGAAGAAGTTGGTGGCGTTGCACGTCGCAACTGCGCCGGTCGGGTCGAGCATCAGGGCCTCGTCGGCGCCGGCGTGGGTCGCCTGGATCAAGGCGATGACCTCGTGGAGCTTGCTGTGGCAGTTGAGTTTCTGATCGAGCGTGTCGGGTGGCGGTCGACGCACGGTGGCGGTGAAAAGGGAGATGCCGCGGTCGCGCACATCGGGATCGGCGGCCTTGTGTTCGGCGATGATCACCATGTTCGGGCCGCCGATGTTGTTCGACGGATGTTGACTCGGTGTTTTCTTGTCACCGCGGGTCACCATCAGGCGGACGTGCACCAGGTCGTCCATGCCGTTGCGGTCGACCGTTGCCCGCAACGCCGCCTCGACCCCTGCCCGGTCCATCCCGATGTCGAGATCGATGGCGGCGGCGCCGGCGAAGAGTCGATCGAGATGACGGTCGAGATGGGCGAAGCGGCCGTGGTGCAGCCGGATGCCTTCCCACACGCCGTCACCGACAAGGAAACCGGAATCGAAGACCGAGATCTTTGCCTCATGGCGGGGGAAGAACTCCCCGTTGATGTAGATCTCGATCGTCTCGTTGCGCTCGTCGGCGAGCGCCTGGTGTGTGCTGCGGGCCATGGCCGCCACGTTACGCCGAGGTGGTGGCGGCGCGGTCAGCCGGTGGCAGGTTGCCGAACCGATGCAGTGTGGTGCTGACCGCTTGCTCCCGGACGAAGTGCAGGAGTTCGATCCGACCGACGGTGTTGACCGGGGCATCGGCGAGATGCAGGTTCGCTTCGAGTGCAGCGGCTCGAAGCGCTGGTCCGATCGGTGTGCCAACGACTCGGATCCTTCCGACATCGAGCGAGTCGAGGCGTTGGGCGAGTGTCTCCTCGGGCTCGGATGCGGCGTCGCTCTCGACGAGTTCCACACCGGCGGTCGTGGCAGCGTGGCGAACCAGGTGCAGGTCGCGAGCATCGGCGTCCGGGCCGTGGCGCAGGAGGACGCGTCGGAGTCTGCGGTAACGGAACACGTTGCGTTCGCACAAGAGGGCGGTCGGGTCGTGTTCGGGCACGAAATGCTCTCCCCAGACCTGTTCGAAGTCATCAGCCTCGAGGTCGGTCGGCGACCAGGTTCCGAGCTGGGCGATGTAGTTCGGCCCACCCGCCTTCGCTCCCGGTCCGACCGTCGATCGTTTCCATCCGCCGAAGGGCTGACGCTGGACGATTGCGCCGGTGATGGGACGATTCACATAGGCGTTGCCGACCTCGACTGCCTCGGTCCACCGCTCGATCTCGGTCGGGTCGAGGGAGTGCAGGCCGCCGGTCAGGCCGAAGGCGGTGTCGTTCTGGAGCCGGATGGCGTGGTCGAGATCGGTGGCCTGCATGAGACCGAGCACCGGCCCGAAGCACTCCGTTCGGTGAAACCAGGAACCTGGCTCGACGCCGACTCGAACTCCCGGAGACCAGAGATTCGTCTCGTGATCGACGAGTGTCGGTTCGACCAGCCAGGTCTCACCTGGCTGGAGTTGGTCGAACGCACGTTGCAGCCGCTCGTTCGGCGCCCCGATCAGGGGGCCAAGAACGGTGCCGGGTTCATCGGCACTCCCGACTCGCAATGACCTGACGGCGTCGGACAGTTGTCGACGAAATCGCGGAGAGGTGAAGACCGAACCCACGAGGATCGCCAGACTCGCAGCCGAGCATTTCTGCCCGGCATGCCCGAAGGCGGAGCGAACCAGGTCGGCCACAGCGAGATCGATGTCGGCATTCGGGGTGATGACGAGTGCGTTCTTGCCCGAGGTCTCGGCGAACAGGCGCATCGCCGGATCCCAGCTCCTGAAGAGGTCGGCGGTCTCTGTCGACCCGGTGAGGATCACTGCGTCGGCTGTCTCGACCACTCGACGACCGGCATCGTCGTCGGCGGTTCGCACAAGGGCGCACAGATCCGGTGGGACACCGGCCGCGATGATGGCGCCGTGCACGATCGATGCACAGCGGACGGTTTCCGGTGCCGGTTTGAACAGCACTGCGTTGCCCGCCGCCAACGCAGCGAGCACGCCTCCGGCGGGTATCGCCACGGGGAAGTTCCACGGGGGCACCACCGCCACGAGACCGTGGGGAGTGAACCGTGCTCGTGGATGGTCGAGCTCGTCAATTCGCTCTGCGTAGTAGCGAGCGAAGTCGATGGCCTCACAGATTTCGACGTCGGCTTCGGCGAAGGTCTTTCCGGCTTCATCGGCCATCGTTCGCAGAAGGAGATCGCGCTGGGTGTCCAGTTCGTCACCGATGCGATGGAGCACCCGTGTTCGATCACGGGCCGGGACGTCACGCCACCGCAGCTGGGCCTGCCGCGCGCGGTTCGCCGCTGCGTCGATCGCGCTCGGGTCGGTGATCAAGGGGCTGCTGATCCGGGAAGGCTCGAGGGCGCGGACGGTTCGCAACCACTCCCGGTTCGACGGCAGACTCGGATCGGTTTCTGCATCGTTTCGGAATGGCTGGCCGGGCTCGAAGGCCCCGGTCGAGCCTCGAGCTCGAGTCTGCTCGCGTCGTGGGCCTACCGAGGGCGCCGTCCGATGTGAGACCGATGCTCGGAACCGCACCGCTTCACTCTCGAAGACGGCGGACCCACGCTGCAGATCGAAGAGCGCCCGAAGAAAGTTGTCCGGTGCTGCATTCTCGTCGAGGCGTCGGAAGAGGTACCCGACTGCGACGTCGAAGTCGGCGGGGCCGACCGCCGGCGTGTAGAGGAGCGGCCGAAGGTCGTCGGGGAGCGTCGCCTTGACCGCTGCGGCTTGGCCCTCTGCCATTCCCTGCAGCATCTCGACCTGGACCCGGTCGCCGACCCCCCGATCCTGGGCGAGGAGCAGCGTCCAGGCAACATGGAAGAGATTGTGGCTTGCGAGCCCGATGCGAAGGCCGCGCAGTCGTGTGGGGTCGAGCACCCAGTCGAGGCAGCGGACGTAGTTGGCGTCAGTGTCGGCTTTCGTCGAGTAGGGCGCTTGTTCCCACCCGTGGATAGCCGCATCGACCTGTTCCATTGCAAGATTCGCACCCTTCACCAACCGCACTTTGATGGGAGCGCCGCCAGCGTCGACTCGGTCGGCAGCCCAGCTGCTCAGGCGTTGCAGGGCCCCGAGCGCGTCGGGAAGGTAGGCCTGGAGGACGATTCCGGCCTCGACGTCGTGCCGAGCCGGGTGGCCGAGGACCCGCTCGAAGGCTTCGAGCGTCAGTTCGAGGTCGTGGTATTCCTCCATGTCGACGTTGACGAACGTCGGCGGGTCGGCCATTCGCGCGTGGTCGACCAACTCGGCCAATCGCTCGCAGACGCGGTCCAGGCTTTCCTCCCATGCCCAGGGATTGAGCTGGGCGACGACACTCGAGAGCTTCACCGATACGTAGTCCACGTCGGGCAAGGCGAGCAGATCGATCAGAGCGGCGTGGCGGCGGGAAGCCTCGTCGTCGCCGAGGACTGCCTCGCCGAGCAGGTTGACGTTCGATGCCCACCCTTCGGTGCGATGTTCGTTCAGGTGTTTGCCGAGCTCGTCTGCGTCGGCGGGAGCGATGAGGTGTCCCACGAGGGAGCGCATGCGGCGACGGGCGAGGGGAATGACGAGCCATGGGACGACGATCCCGAGTCGGGAGCCGGCTCGAAGCAGCAGTCGGTCGAACGACGAAAGGAAGCGGGGGAGGGGACCGTCGTCGACGACGGCTCGGAGCTGTCGAGCGGCCACACGGCTGTCGTCGGGGCGTGCGACCCGATCGATGAAGTCCATGACGAATCCGAGGCCGATGGGATCGGTGACCACACCCTCGAGTCGCGACATCGTTGCGCGGGACCGACGGGTCTCCCGGGTAGTGGCATCGTCGAGCCAGCGTTCGACGAGCGCAATCGCCGGTTCGATCGCAGCGACTGCGTCGTCGTCGGCATCACCAATCGGCATGACATCACCTTGCCTGGGCTGCCCGACAGGTTCTTGTACGATCCTTCCATCGAAGGTGGACGTTTCGCACAATCATGTGCTTGTACGATCCGCCTATCGAAGGTGGACGTTTCGCACAGTGTTGATGAAGCCGAATGCCGACGACGGCATGTTCGCATGCCAGCCCGAACTGCTCGGGTTGCTCGAGACGCTGGTCAACGTCATCTTCTGCGCCAAAGATCGCAATGGGATCTACGTCGAGGTGAATTCGGCGTTCGTTCGCCGTACCGGCAAGTCGTCGAAGGCTGCGGTGATCGGCACGCATGCATCGGATCACTTCGCGCCCGAGTTGGTGGAGCGCTACGAGGAGCAGGATGCGCAGGTCTTCGGTTCCGGTGAACCGCTCTACGACGAACTGGAGCTGATCCGGCGACCCGACGGTCGCCTCGGTTGGTATCTCACGACCAAGCTCCCCGTTCGTGGCCCGGGTGACGACGGGGAGGAGATCGTCGGGCTCGTGTCCGTCAGCCGTGATCTTGTTGCCCCACCCGACGACCGGATCGGACTCGATCAATTACGCGATGTGGTGCGTCACATCCAGGAGCGCTTCGCCGAACCGATCCGGCTCGCCGATCTCGCAGTCCTCGCCGACTGTTCCGAAGCACAGCTCGAGCGACGGATGAAGCGTGTGTTCGGTGTCACGGCGACCCAACACATCCTCCGTGTGCGCGTCGAGGCCGCTACTCGCCTCCTCGCCGACACCGACCAGCCGATCGCCCAGATCGCCACGAACTGCGGCTTCTACGACCAGCCGGACTTCACCCGTCGCTTCGCTCGGTTGACCGGAACGACCCCGGCGCAGTTTCGGGCCCACGCTTCGGTTGTCGAGACCGACCCCTCATAGACTCGGCCCATGCTCGAACCGGTCGTGACCTCCGAGGGTGTCGCTGTCGTTCATCTTTTCTGCACCCGAACGGCCGACACCGACGACGAGCGCGTCATCGCTGCGGTCGAGGCTGCGGAGGCTGCAGAGGTGCAGGTCGTGACTGTTGCGATTCTCGGTCACAAGGCGGAGCTGTGTTTCATGGCGCTGCACGCCGATTCCTGGAAACTCCGTGACCTCCAGACGGGGCTGACCAAGGCGGGCCTTGTCGTGGTCGACAGCTTCGTGTCGATCACCGAGCTCTCGGAGTACGCGCAGGGGATTCCGGAGGAGATGCGGAACATGCGGCTCTATCCGGAGCTGCCGCCGGACGGGAAGAGCGCATGGTGCTTCTATCCGATGACCAAACGGCGTCAGGCCGAGCAGAACTGGTACCGGCTCCCCTACGACGAACGCAAGGAACTGATGTACGAGCACGGTTCGTCGGGTCGCAAGTTTGCTGGGCGGATCGTGCAGCTGATCACGGCCTCCACCGGTCTCGACGACTGGGAGTGGGGCGTTACGCTGTTCGGGGCCAAGCTCGACGATCTCAAGGACACCGTCTACACGATGCGCTACGACACCGCATCGGCGCTGTATGCGGACTTCGGGCCCTTCTACACTGGTATGACCGGGCCCGTCGCAGAGGTGCTTGCCCGCACTCGCTGAGCGGTTGCCTGTCGCCCAATGCACCGTGGCAGGTCTATACTCGGGAGTTCTACGGCCCCGCGGTGCCGTCCCATCCACCGCGCAACCGTCCCAATGGAGGGGATTGAACCTATGAAGCTTTCACGCAAGCTCATGATGCTGCTTGCCGTGCTGCTTTCCTTCTCGCTGATCGCCGCTGCGTGTGGCGATGACGATGAGGACACCAGTGCGGACTCTGGCGATGACATGGCCGACGACAGCGCCGATTACCTCGGCGATGGCTCGCTCGGCACCGTTACCGTCGAAGCCGGCGCCGCCATCCAGGTCCGTTCGCTGAACGCGATCTCCGGCGACGTTGCCTTCCTCGGTATTCCGAACGAGCGTGGCGTTGCTGCTGCGATCGCCGACTACGGACCGATCCACGGCTTCGACGTCGATCTCGGCGCCGGTCTCGACGACCTGTGCTCCGCCGACGGTGGCCAGGCCGCCGCTCAGCAGATCGTCGCTGACGAGCAGGTCGTCGGTGTTCTGGGCACGTCGTGCTCGGGTGCCGCTACCGCTGCTGCTCCGCTGATCAGCGAGGCCGGTCTTGTGATGATCTCCGGTTCGAACACCTCGCCGGCGCTCACCTCGGACCTCGCTGGCACCGCCGGTGAGAACTACAACGAGGGCTACTACCGCACCGCGCACAACGACCTGTACCAGGGTGCTGCCATGGCGAAGTTCGTGTACAGCGAGCTTGGTATGACCACTGCGGCCGCCATCCACGACGGCGACCCCTACACGCAGGGTCTTGCGCAGGCCTTCGCCGACGCCTTCGAGGAGCTCGGTGGCACCATGACCGGCTTCACTGGTGTGAACAAGGAAGACACCGACATGGTGCCGGTCCTCACCGAGATCGCCGCTGGCTCTCCCGAGGCGCTGTTCTTCCCGATCTTCCAGCCGGCCGGTGACTTCGTTGCCGATCAGGCGCCTGGCGTCGCTGGTCTCGAGAACACCCAGCTCCTTGCAGCTGACGGCCTTCTGGTCACCGGCTTCTTCGAGCTCGAGCAGTCCGAGGGCATGTACTTCTCGGGTCCCGACGTTCGCTTCGGTGACAACCTGAACGAGAGCACCGGTAAGACCGCTGCTCAGGTTCTGGCCGACTACGAGGCCGCTCACGGTGAGGCTCCGTCCGCTCCGTTCTGGGGCCACAGCTACGACTCGGCTGCGATGTTGCTCGACGCCATCGATGCCGCCAGCTACGTCGACGGTGACGGCAACCTCATCATCGACCGCGCCGGTATTCGCATGTACCTCGACAGCATCTCGGGCTACAGCGGTGTCATCGGCTCCATCAGCTGTGACGACTTCGGTGACTGCGGCTCGCAGAAGATCACCATCGTTCTGCACACCGATTCCGGTGATGTGGACATGGGCATGTCGAACGTCGTGTTCGACTACGCCCCGTAAGACCTGATCCGATGCTGATCATCTGATCAGCACCCGAATCGCGCAAACGGCCTCCGCTCCCTGTGGGCGGGGGCCGTTTCGCGTTACGCTGTCGCCGCTACACGCCTGGGTTGGAGGGGAAGCAAGTGACAGCAGCTGTTCGATCCAAGGCGGCGCCGCGCACCGGCGTCGACTGGTTCCTCACCTTCATGCGGGTGGGCCTGAGCTTTTTCTTCATCTCAGGCGTCATCATGTTCGTTCTGCAACAGATCGATCCGCAGAACCCGATCGCCGGGGTGCTCAACCCGGACGCCACTGGCCTGACCGCCGATCAGTTCGAGGGTTTGATCATCTCCGGGCTCTCGCAGGGAGCCATGTACGGCCTGATCGCCCTCGGGTACTCGATGGTCTACGGCGTGCTCGGGTTCATCAACTTCGCCCACGGTGAAGTGTTCATGGTCGGCGCGATGACCGGCATGATCACGTCGAACAAGCTCGAAGAGGCAGGTCTGTGGGAAGACGCCTTCTTCGTGTCGCTGGTGTTCATCATCCTCGTCGCCATCGTCTGCTCGACGGCCACTGCCGTGATCATGGAGCGGGTTGCGTATCGGCCGTTGCGAGGGTCCCCACGGTTGATTCCACTCATCACCTCGATCGGTGTGTCGTTCCTGATTCAGAACATTTCGATCGTCTTGCTCGGGCCGGGGGCCAAGGCCTATCCCTCCCTGCCGGAGTGGCTGTCGCAGAAGCGAACGGTCCTTTTCCTCGAGGTCGAGGGCACCAAGCTGATGGTGATTCTTGTCGCAGCCATCTCGATGGCCGGCCTGTGGTACCTCGTCGAGCGCACCAAGACGGGCCGAGCGATGCGAGCTGTTGCGGAGGACAAGGAGATCGCCTCGCTGATGGGCATCGATGTCAACCGCACGATCGTCACGACCTTCGCGGTGGGCGGCGCAATGGCCGGTGTGGCCGGCATCCTGTGGGGCATCCTCTTCCGGTCGGTGATCCATACCACCGGGTTCCTGCCGGGCATCAAGGCGTTCAGCGCTGCGGTGGTCGGTGGTATCGGCAACCTGGGTGGCGCGATGGCCGGTGGCCTCACGCTCGGTTCGGCCGAATCGCTCGCACCACTGATGGTGCTCGAACCGTGGGGCATCAACGGGGTGTCGCAGCTGCGGGACGCCGTCGCCTTCCTGGTATTGATCTTTGTTCTGTTGGTGAGGCCCACCGGCTTGTTCGGTGAGCGTCTGTCTGCGGAGGATCGGGCATGAGTGCACCCATGGCAACCAACGAGACCCTTCCGGCTCGCGCCGCGCTCGACCAGGAGTGGCGCAAGGTCGTCAACCACGGCTTGCTCCTGGCACTGGTGCTGGTCTTCGTGTCGCTGGCGAACATGCCGGTCAGCCTCGATTCCCGCATGATCATCGAGCCCATGCTGAGCATGGGCTACCTCTCGTTGCTCTGGATCCCCGTCGTGATGGGATTCATCGTTTCGTCGGAGAAGGTGCTGGAGGGGATCGCGTACCACGCCAAGGGTGCCCGTGAGGTCCTCGCCGGTGGGCTCGTCGGTGTGATCGGCGGGCTCGGTTTGTCGCTGCTGGTCATCCTGATCGACAACTTCAATCTCCGCGATCCACTCGTCAACTGGAGTCCCGCACTGCTCGACCTGTTGCAATTCGGCAATGGCATCGGGTTCGGTGTGATCATCTGGCCCGTTCTCGGCTTCGGACTCGGCGTGTTCGGCGGCGCCTTGCACATCTTCACGGCAATGACCCGCACGATCGTCGGGTGGGTCGTCGGAGCAGTTCTCGGCGTTGCGGTTTTCGAGACCGTGATCATCGACCTGCTCACCGAACGGCTTCCGTTCGAGTTCATCACCGACTGGTTCTATTTCATCCGAGGGGGCCTCTCGCAACAGGGCGCGGTCACCGCAGCGCTCATCGGCGGCGGTCTCGGGTACCTCCGAGTCCTCGCCCAGCGGGGCGTGGTGCCGACCCCGGTGCAGGACTACAAGCAGCTGGTCGGTCCGGAGCGCACCCGGGCCAACACGATCATCATCATCACCTGTGGGGTGGCCACCGCGATCCTGCCCCTGCTGCTCGGCCGGATCACCAACGAACTCCTTGCCAACGTGGGGCTGTTCGTGCTGTTGGCGCTCGGCCTGAACGTTGTGGTCGGCCTCGCCGGCATTCTCGATCTCGGGTACGTGGCCTTCTTCGCCGTCGGCGGCTACGCCACTGCGATCCTCACCTCGCCCAATCGCGGTGACTCGTGGCCCGACTGGGTACCACAGAGTCATTGGTTCGCCGCCCTGCTCGTGGTGATCTTGTTGGCCATTTTGACCGGCTTGTTCATCGGGGCCCCAGTCATCCGTATGCGTGGTGACTATCTGGCGATCGTGACCCTCGGCTTCGGTGAGATCATTCGTCTGCTGTTCCTGTCGGATTGGCTCGGGGGGTACACCGGTGGTGCGCAGGGTGTCACGAACATCCCCGGGGTCGATCTCGGCTTCGTCGAGATCAAGGGCACTGACCCGAGGGCGATCTTCTACCTCGTGGCCGTGTTCTGCGCGCTTGCGATCTATGTCTCGTGGCGGCTCGAAAAGTCGCGACTCGGCCGAGCCTGGATGGCGATTCGCGAAGACGAGTCGGTTGCCGAAGCGATGGGCATCAACACGGTGAACGTGAAGCTGATGGCGTTCGTGGTCGGTGCGGTGTTGGCGTCGTTCTCAGGCGCCATCTTTGCCGCCAAGGTCGGTTCGATCTTCCCGACGTCGTTCATCATTTTGGTGTCGATCGTGATCCTCGTGGTCGTCATCGTGGGCGGTATGGGCAACATCCTCGGTGTGATCGCCGGTGCCGCCGTGCTGATCGGGGTGCTCGGGGGTCCGAAACAACCCGGGCTGCTTGCGGAGTTCTCCGAGTTCAAGCTTCTGATCTACGGCGCGTTGCTGATCTTCATGATGCTCAAGCGGCCCGAAGGTCTCGTTCCGAACGTTCGCCGAACCCGAGAACTCCACCAGGAGGAGTTCTTGCAGGACGCCTGGCTTCGAAGTCAGGTCGATGCCGATGAACAAGACGGAGCTGCGAGCGGGGAGGTGGCGCCCGCATGAGCGAACGGCTGCTCACCATCGACAATCTGAGCGTCACCTTCGGTGGCCTCCACGCCCTGAAGAACCTCGACTTTCACGTCGACAAGGGCGAGATCGTCTCGGTCATCGGGCCCAACGGCGCAGGCAAGACGACGTTCTTCAACATGATCTCCGGCATGGTCGAGCCGACCGAAGGTGACATCGTCTTCAAAGGCGAGTCGCTGATCGGACTCGACCCCAACCAGGTCACGGCTCGAGGGATCGCCCGGACGTTCCAGAACGTCCGGCTGTTCGCAAACATGACGATCCTCGAGAACGTCATGGTGGCGCAGCACTGTCGGACCAAGCAGGGCGTGTTCGGCGCCCTGTTCAACACCGGTGGGTTCAAGCAGGAAGAGGCCGAGATCCGCGAGTGGGGCGAAAAGGTACTCGGCTTCTTCGGATCCCGACTCGTGGGGTACCGGCTCGATCAGCCTGCGTCGGTTCTCTCCTACGCCAACCGGCGCCGCCTCGAGGTTGCCCGGGCGATGGCCACCAAACCGGAGGTCATCCTGCTCGACGAGCCTGTTGCGGGCATGAACCCCAGGGAATCCGAGGAGCTCACCGGCTTGATCGGCCAGCTCCGCGACGAGTGGGGTTTCACGATCGTGATGATCGAACACGACATGGGCGTTGTGCGCGACGTCTCCGATCGTGTTGTCGTGCTCGACCACGGCGAGACGATTGCCCAGGGGAGCTACGAGGACGTCTCGACCAACCCCGACGTGATCGAGGCGTACCTCGGTCGTCCTGCGGAGGAAGCATCATGAGCGACGTGACCGACACCTCGACCCCGCTGCTCGAGTTCCGGGGGGTCAACACCCACTACGGCGCAGTCCACATCCTGAAAGATGTCGATCTCGCGATCTACCCCGGTGAGCTCGTGTGTCTGCTCGGTGGCAACGCCTCGGGAAAGTCGACCACCCTCAAGACACTGCTCGGGATGGTCACGCCCACCACCGGCGAGGTCGTGCTCGACGGCGAGGTCGTCAACAACAAGCCGACGTCGTATCTCGTCGAACGAGGGGTCACCATGGTCCCCGAGAACCGTCGGCTCTTCAAACGGCTGTCGGTGAAGGAGAATCTCGAACTCGGCGCCTACCTCCGGACCGACAAGGAAGGGATCGAGGAAGATCTCGAGCGGATCTACGAGATGTTCCCCAGAGTCAAGGAGCGTCTGAACCAGAAGTCCGGAACCCTTTCGGGGGGTGAGCAGCAGATGGTCGCCATGGGCCGTGCCCTGATGGCCCGACCTCGTGTCCTGCTGATGGATGAGCCGTCCATGGGGTTGGCTCCGGCGCTGGTGCAAACCAACTTCGAGTTGATCCAGCAGATCCACGAAGCAGGTGTGGCGATTTTCATGGTCGAGCAGAACGCCAACATGGCGCTCTCGATTGCGGACCGCGGGTGGGTGCTGCAGACGGGTCGGGTTGTGCTCGACGACACGGCGCCCAATCTGCTCGCCAACCCGGACCTTCGGGCCAGCTACCTCGGCGAGGGCGACCGCTAGCTCTGGTGACGAGCCGCCGCCGGTCGGGAGGCGCTCAGGCTCGCAGATCGTCGACGGACGCCCACGGCGTCAGGCGATCCGGTGGCATGACCAGATGGAGCAGCGCACCTGTTGGAGACGCCATCGCTCGCTGCATTGCCGGACCGAACTGCTCGGTGCGGTCGACTCGTTCGGCGTGCATACCGTAGGCGGCGGCGATCGCGACGAAGTCCGGGTTGACGATCGGCGTCCCACTGATGCGGGCGGGGTACGAGCGTTCCTGGTGGGCTCGGATCGTGCCGTACATGGCGTTGTCGAACACGAGCACGATGGGCTCGAGTCCGGCCTGTCGAGCCGTGCCCAACTCCTGCATCGTCATCTGGAAATCACCGTCACCGGCGAAACAGACGACCGTTCGGTCGGGGTGAGCGGCCTTGGCTGCGATCGCAGCGGGCAGGCCGTAGCCCATGGTCCCGTTCTGAGGAGCGAGGAGCCGGGCTCGGCTTCCGTACCGGAAGAGCTTCCCGTTCCAGATCGAGAAGTTCCCGGCGCCGTTGGTGATGATCACATCGTCAGGCAGGTTGGCCTGGAGCCAGCGCATGCCCTCGGCCATGTCGAGATCACCGGGCTGGGGTGGTGCGCCGAAGCCGTCGAGGAAGGCAGCTCGACGGGTGGCCCGCCATTCGGCCCGCTGCTCGGCTTCCGCCACGGTGCGATTGCGGAGCAGACCGATGGTGACCGACGGGTCACCGCAGACGCCCACGGTGGTCGGGTAGATCCGGCCGATCTGGGTTCGCTCGGGGTGAATATGGACAATCCGCTGCGTCGGTTCGTCGAGATCGATCAGGGTCCAGGCTGCCGTCGTCATCTCGCCGAATCGGATACCGAGTCCAACGATGACATCGGCGTCCACGATCGTGTCGCGCACCGCTGGCACCATGGCAATGCCCGCTTCACCGACGTAGTGGTCGCTGTGGTTGTCCATCAGGTCGTGGAACCGCCACGCAGCGACGACCGGGATGTCGTTGGCCTCGGCGAATGCAGCCAGATCGTCGCGCGCGTCGAGTGTCCAGCGACCGCCGCCGGCGATGATGACGGGACGTTCGGCCGCTTCCAGCTCGGCGATGATGGCATCGATCTCGGCATCGGTCGGGGTGGCTCGCTCGACCTCGAGTGGCGTCACGTCGGTCACTGCGGTGGAGGCTCGGAGCATGTCTTCGGGCAGCGCGATGGCCACCGGTCCGGGCCGGCCCGACACGGCGATCTTGAATGCGTGTTGCATGGTTTCGGCGAGATCGTCGACACGGTCGACCTGGTGGACCCATTTGGTGAGCGAACCGAGCACGCGCTGGTAGTCGAGTTCCTGGAAGGCTTCGCGCCCGATCTCCTGGGTACTGACCTGTCCGATCAGCACCACCATCGGTTGGGAGTTTTCGCGGGCCGCGTGGATCCCGACCGACGCGTTGGTCGCTCCGGGCCCGCGGGTGACCATGCAGATGCCGGGCGTGCCGGTGAGTCGGCCCCAGGCTTCGGCCATGTAGGCAGCTCCGCCTTCCTGACGGCAGATGACGAAGTCGATGTCGGTGTCGTGCAGTGCGTCGAGCACCGCAAGGTAGCTCTCGCCGGGAACGCCGAAGGCATGGGTGACGCCGTGGGCGACGAGGGCGTCGACGACGATCTGGCCACCGGTGCGGATCTCGCCCACGGGCTAGAGGTCTTCGATTGCGGGAAACGTGTCGGGGTGGACGATGTCGACGGTTGCCGAACGTTGCTGGGCGAGCATGCCGCCGTCGACCTTGATGACGTCACCGGTGACGTAGGCCGCGTCGTCGCTGGCGAGGAACAGTGCCGGTCCGGTCATGTCGTACGGGTCCCCGATTCGCCCTGCCGGGATGTTGACGCCGCGGTAGGCCCGTGCCTCCTCGTCCAGACCGGCGGTGTCGATCGAGCCGGGCATCAACGCGTTGACCCGAACGTTGTAGGGGCCGAGATCGAGGGCCATGGCCCGCGTGAGGGCCTCGATCCCACCCTTGCTTGCGTCGTAGGCGGTGAAGCTCCGGTGGGCCCTCGTGGCCCCGCCTGAGCTCATGTTGATGATCGAACCGCCACCCTTTTTGGCCATGATGCGGGCGGCGACATGGCAGCACAGGAAGTGCCCGGTGAGGTTCACGTCGATGATTCGTCGCCACCACGCTTCGTCGGCATCGAAGAAGTGCAACATCGGGCTGACGAGACCGGCATTGTTGACCAGCACGTCGACGGTGCCGAAGGTGTCGATCGTCTGGTCGAACATGGCTTGGACCTGCGCGCTGTCGGATACGTCGGCGGGTGCGGCGATCGCAGTCCCGCCGGCGTCGTTGATCCCGGCGGCCACCCCCTCCGCCGCTGTTTCGTCGATGTCGTTGACGACGACCGACGAGCCGACAGAACCGAAGCGTTCGGCGATCGCCTGGCCGATTCCCTTGCCGGCGCCGGTGACGACGACGACCTTCCCTGCGAGGTCGGGGTGAGTCATGCGCCGTACGCTAGCGTCCGCGTTCTGCAGGAGGAGCGGTCATGGCGTGGATCGAACGGATTCCGGACGACGAATGGATCGGCGATCTCGCGGCGCTCCGGGAACGGGTCGTGGATCGCGACGCAAACCGGATCGACAACATCATGAGTGTCCATTCACTCAACCCCGCCAGCGTCGCCGCCCACGATGCGGTGTATCGGTCGGCGATGGCGGGTACGAGGACGTTGCGCAAGGTTGAACGAGAGTTGATCGCCTATGTCGTCTCCGACATCAACGGCTGTCACTATTGACTCACGCATCACCGGCGCGGTCTGCGCCGACTGCTCAAGGACGATGCACTGCTCGCCCGTATCGACGAGGATTGGGAAACGGCCGGACTCGACCCGAAGCGGATCGCGATGCTCACCTACGCCGTCAAACTCACGCGGACACCGGGCGAGATGGTCGAGGCCGACGTCGATGCGCTGCGAGCGGTCGACTTCACCGACCGCGATGTTCTCGACATCTGCGACGTGACGGCCTACTACGCGTACGCCAATCGGATCGCCGACGGCCTCGGGATCGGGGTGGAAGACTGGTATCCACCGGAGCCACCGATGGGTCATTGGGGGGACGACACGTGAGGTTCTTCACCGATGCCGACATCGGCGCGGCGCTGCCGTGGCCCGAACTGATCGAATCGATCGAACGGATCATGGTCGAGCCCGACGCCACTGCACCGGCTCGCACGCTGCACACGGTGCCCGACGGCAACGGCAACGATGCCTCGTTCCTGTTGAAGCCTGGATGGGTCGCCGGGGAGTTGATCGGGGTGAAGGCGGTGACCGTCTTTCCCGACAACGGCGCACAGGAGCTGCCGATGGTGCAAGCCGGGGTCCTGCTGTTCGACGGCACAACGGGGTCGCTCGTCGGAGCCTGCGAGGCAAACGTGCTGACCACGCGCCGTACCGCAGCAGCGTCTGCGGTCGCGGCAAAGCGACTCGCCCGAGCCGATGCCCGAACGCTGCTGGTGGTCGGATCTGGTGCCCTGGCACCGATGGCCGTGCAGGCCCATGCGGCGGTTCGGGACTTCGACGTCATTTGGGTGTGGGGGCGAGATCGAGCGAAGGCTGCCGCAGTTGTCGATGCAGTTGCTTCAGAGGGCTTGTCGGCCGAGGTGGCCGTCGATCTCGACGCCGCCGTGGCCAAGGCGGATGTCATCTCCTGCGTCACCGGCGCAACCCAGCCGATCATCCGCGGTGAGTTGTTGCGACCGGGCTCGCATGTCGATCTGATCGGTGGCTTCAATCACGCCATGCGAGAAGCCGACGATGACGTCGTTCGCCGTGCGTCGGTGTTCGTCGACACCTACGACGATGCGGTGATCGCCGGCGACATCGCCCAGCCCCTCGAGTCCGGTGTGCTCACCCGAGACGATCTGGCCGCCGACTTGGCCGAGCTTGTCGCCGGTGCCCATCCGGGCCGCACCCGGGACGACGAGATCACGATGTTCAAGTCGGCGGGAACGGCACTCGAGGATCTGGCGGCTGCTCGCCTCGCACTCGGCTGAACACTGACCTGGCTGGTCGAACCGATTGTGCGGCTCGACGGGGTCGTCCCGGTCGATCCCGAACGCTTCGCTGCGTCAGCCGGTGGTGATCGTGCCGTCGGGTGCCATCACGACCGCGTCGGCTGTGGTGAGGTCACGGTAGGTCGCATCATCGACGGTGAAGATCGGCACGGTGATGTCGTAGAGCTCTTCGGCGACGAGCGCACCGATCACGAGAATCTCGTCGGCGTGCTGCATCACGATCCCAGCTGGACCGATCCCGGCGCGGAGGACCTCGGTCAGCACCGACGACCCGCTGCTCGAGCCTCGCCCTGCGGGAAGGAGGAGGATGCGGCCGACGATGGACTCCCCGACCTGGGGGTGGGCCTGGTCGATGATGATGCCGGTCCACGGGTCGAGGCCGCCCCAGAAGCTGATCGGTTCTTCGAGATGAAGCATCGGACCGCGGGCCTCGCCGGCCATCAACACCCGCTCGGCTTCAGGCATCGACCCACACACCGTCGTCGCGGACGATCTCGCCGCGTACCGCTGACTCGATGCACTCTTCGACCGAACCGAACGCCACGTCGACGCCCAGATTGCCGGGCGCGTAGTAGGCCCATTTCGCCGAGTCGGTCATCGCAACGCCCTCGACATCTTCCATGATCGGCGTGATGTAGGTGCAGGTGTCGGTGACGATCTGCACCCCGCTGGCTTCCAAGCGAGCGACCCAGCCCCGCAGTGCGATCTCGTTGGCAACACTGCGACCGGTGTTGATGTAGAGACGAACATGGGGGTGGACCTTCCGATCGTCGAGGATGTCGACCACCCGCCCGAACTCGGCCACCGAGTAATGCGGTGTCCCCAGGCTCACGACCCCGAGCCGGGACGAGGTCGAGGTCGTCAGTTGATCGCGGGCCAGTCGAAGATCGTCGGCCGTCACCACGTGGGTCTCGGCTGCAGGAGCGCCAAGGAGAGCTGCGTCGAGGGTCGGAGCCTCCGGGGTCGAGCCGACGAAGTGGAACATGGCGAGCGCGCCGGCAGCTGCGCCGGCCGCGCCGAGGGCCTTGAGGAGATGTTCGGGGACCTGATCGGGGCCGCCGACCACCACCGGGACCGACCGGCCGACTCGCTTGCCGATGTGATGGCCGAGCAGCGGGTAGAAGGCGTCGAGGGTGATCAGGCGTTCGGGCACGGCACTCACATCGAAGACGACCGTTGCGCGGCGATGTTCGTCGAGATGCAGACCGGCGAGCGGAGCGCGTCCCGTGATCGCAGCAGAGATGTCGAGGAAATCGCCGTAGCGGTGCGTGCGGGCACCGAGGACCGAGTTGGCGAAGACGATGGCGTTGGACTCGGCCCATGCCACGTGCTCGCCCGGGTTCGGGCGGTTGTCGTGCTGGTACGGAGCGCACGTGAAGGTCGGCCGGCAGCCCATGCCTTCGTACAACTCCATCAACAATCGCCCCTGTGACGCGGTGTGGTCATCGCCCCGAAAGAGTTCGGGGTGGATCAGGTCGAGCGAGCTGACATTGAGGGTGGAAGGCACCACCACCTGTGCACCGCCCTCGGTGAGACGCCGTGGGAAGTCGACACTCGCCTGCCCGTTGTAGAGGCACGAGTCGATGTGGGCACCGGTGATGTCGACCAACCGCTCGGCCCGCATCACCTCTGCGGTCCGGCTGACGACGCGCATTGCGAGGGCGGCGGCCGGACCGCCGTCGCCGTTGAGGAGCGCTTGGTCGCGATCGTCGAGGGTGAGGGGCATCGGTGTCACCGTAGTCTGGCCGTATGGACGCGCAGCCCGAAGCGACGCTCGCTGACGATGAGGCGCAGCTGGCTGCGTTTGCGCTCGACCTCGGTGATCGCATCGAGGCTGCGATCCCGGACTGGGTCGAGCGTTCACTTCGAGCACGAGGGGGTGCGGCATTCGATGTGGTGGCGGCTGCCGATGTGGCAGCTGCGACCGCAGAGGAGATCATGTCGCCGCTGCGTGTGGTCCTCGCAGCTGATGTCGATCGTGCTGCGGGCTCCCCGCTGGCGGCCCTGAGAACGGGTGTCGGCCCGATGACCAGATGTCTGGACGCCTGGGGTGTGCAACGGCCGATGAGGGACGAGTTCCATCAGCGTCAGTTTCCGAATGATCCGTTCGAACTCGGCCCGGCGGCCTTCAGCGAGGTCGATCCGTCGCTTCATGAACCGGGACTCGTGTGGGGGGCGGCCCGGGCTCATGTTCACCTTCGACGTCGTCGGGAGGCCAGCGGTGGCTGAGCGGGTGGTGATCACCCGAGACCTGATGGATGCCAGCCGTTTTCGATCGGTTGCGCCCGGCGTTGCCATCGTGCGTTCGGCGACCGACGATGCGCTCTGCGATGCCACCGTGGTGCTGGTCGACCTCACACTCGGAATCGATCTGGCGTCGATCGTGACCGAAGGACGGACGGTCATCGCCTATGGCCCGCATGTCGACGATGGTGCCCTCGTTGCGGCCAAGGAGGCGGGTTGTGCCGACGCACTGGCGCGGTCGGTCGTCTTTCGCCGCGCCGCCGAGCTGCTCCGCTGAGCGGGTGTCAGTCCAGTAACAGACGCATCAGCCTCCGGAAACACTCTGGAAATCTTCGGTCTTTACCGTTCGGCCAGACCCTGGGGGAGCCGCGGGGCGAAGGACTGGAGGAAGTCGATGGAAGGCAACACCGCATGGATGTTGATGAGCACGGCGCTCGTGTTGTTCATGGTGCCGGGTCTGGCCCTGTTCTACGGGGGCATGGTCCGTTCGAAGAACGTCCTGAACATGCTGAACATGAACACCTACTGTCTCGGCATCGTGCCGCTGCTGTGGGTGCTGCTCACGTTTTCGCTGGGCAACAGTGGCGACGGTGAGGGGTTGGAGGCCTTCATCGGCAACCTCGACGCGCTCGGTCTCGCCGACGTCAAGGGCACCGATGCGCTGATTGCCGTTGCCTTCTCGATGACCTTTGCAGCGATCACACCGGCACTGATCGCGGGCGCCGTCGCCGATCGAATGAAGTTCGCGGCATGGGCGGTCTTCGTGCCCCTCTGGAGCCTCCTCGTCTACACCCCGGTGTTCTACTGGGTCTACGTCGGCTGGCATCACAGCAAGCTCGACCCGGCCGCCATCGATTTTGCGGGCGGCACTGCGATCCACATCAATGCCGGTGTTGCGTCACTGGCGCTGGTGATGGTGCTCGGCAAGCGGGCCGGGTGGCCGAGTACGGCCATGCCGCCCCACAACCTGCCGTTCGTCATGCTGGGTGCAGGCATCCTTTGGTTCGGGTGGTTTGGCTTCAACGGTGGATCGGCCTTTGCCGCTGACGGGGTTGCGGCCCAGGCTGTCCTCAACACCTTCGTGGCCGGCGCTGCGGGCATGATGGCCTGGCTGTTGATCGAGCGCATTCGCGACGGTCACGCCACGACCCTGGGCGGCGCGTCGGGCGTGGTCGCCGGTCTCGTTGCCATCACCCCGGCTGCGGGCTTCGTCGGCGGGCTCTCGCCGATCGTCTTTGGTGGCCTTGCGTCGGTCTGCTGCTACTACGCGATCCAGCTGAAGACGCGGTACGGCTATGACGACAGCCTCGACGTTGTCGGTATCCACATGGTCGGCGGCATCGTCGGTGGTGTACTGCTCGGGTTCTTCGCCGATGCGAGCATCGGGGGCGTCGATGGATTGTTCTTCGGTGACGGCGCCCTCGTGGTCAGCCAGGTCATCGCCATCGTCTCGGTCATCGCCTTCTCGTTCGTGGTCACCTTCGTCATCGCCAAGGTGCTCGACAACGTGATGGGGATTCGGGTCAGCGACGACGACGAGATGGCCGGCCTCGATCAGACCCAGCACGCCGAGACGGCCTACGTCGACTGATCGGCAACCGGTACCCTCGGCGGTGTGTGCTGTCGGCGGTTCCGTTGAACGATGAAGACCATCCCCGCAACCGCCGCCGTCGTCGCCGACCGTTCTCTGGTCGGGACGGCGCTGGCGGCGGCGTACACCGCTGAGGTCGACAGCTGGTTGCGTTCGGTGATCGACGAAGTCGGTGATCTTCCCGGCTTCGCGCTCGCCGCAGTCGGAGGCTATGGCCGCGGTGACCTCAGCCCTGGCTCCGATCTCGACCTGTTGCTCGTATGCCAATTCGAGGGTTCGGCTGCAGGGGTTGCCGAGCGCATCTGGTACCCGATCTGGGATTCGGGCATGAAGCTCGGCCATGCCGTTCGTACGGTCGACGAGGCCCTCGATCTCGCGGCGGGGGATCTCGACACGGCGACATCACTTCTCGAGATTCGCTGCCTCGGTGGTAGCGAGACGCTCGTCGACGACCTCCGGCGACGCGCCCTCACGCAGTGGCGAGACAATCGCGACGGCATGCTCGATCAACTGACCGTGCGTTGCCGTGAACGGCACGCGTCGTCCGGTGAGCTTGCCTTCCTCCTCGAACCCGATCTCAAGCTCTCTCAGGGCGGACTGCGCGACCTCCACACGCTTCGGTGGATCGACCTCGCCGATCCTGAACTTCTCGAGGACAGCGAACGTCAGGCGCTCGACTGGCCCCACCATGTCTTGCTGTCGGCCCGCATCGAGCTCCATCGCTCGACGGGTCGGGCCAACAACCAACTCCTGTTGCAGGAGCAGGACGAAGTCGCCGATCGCCTCGGCTACGGCGACGCCGACGACCTGATGGCCGATGTGACGACCGCAGGCCGGACCGTGCAGGGCATTCAGGATGCGGTGTTGCATCGCATCCATCTTCGGGGCCAGCGTCGTCGCCGACTGCGCAAGACCCGAGCGCTCGGACATGGCATCGAGCTTGCCGACGACGCAGTGCGACTCGCCCCCGATGCGGATGCAAGCGACCCGATCATGCCGCTTCGCATTGCGCTCCACGCCGCACGGCACGACGCGTTCATCGAGCGTGATGTGCTCGATCGCATCGCCGAGGAAGGCACCGCGCTGCCCGACCCGTGGCCCGATGAGGCTCGCGATCTTTTCGTCGATCTGCTGCTCACCGGCCACGACATGATTCGCGTGATGGAGGCGCTCGACCAGGTCGACCTTGTCACCCGGCTCATCCCCGAGTGGGCGCCCAATCGCCACCGACCGCAGCGCAACGCCTATCACCGCTTCACGGTCGATCGTCATCTGCTCGAGGCTGCCGCAGAAGCAGCCGAGCTCGTCGACCGGGTCGAGCGGCCCGATCTGCTGGTGCTCGGTGGCCTCTTTCACGACATCGGGAAGGGCTATCCGGGCGATCACAGCGAGGTGGGCGTCGGGCTGGTCAACACGATCGCTCTGCGCATGGGGTACCCGCCCGAGGACGTCGAGATTCTGGAGGCGTTGGTGCGTCACCATCTGCTGTTGCCCGATCTTGCCGCCCGCCGTGATCTCGAGGACATCGGCACGATCATCGCGGTTGCCGATGCGGTCGGTTCGGTCGGTACCACCGAATTGCTGGCTGCGTTGACCGAGGCCGACTCGATCGCCACCAGCAAGTCGGCGTGGGGTGGGTGGAAAGCCGAACTCGTCAACGACCTTGCCAACCGAGTCGTCGCCTATCTGCGCGGTGAGCACGAGGAACATGCGGAGTCGGTCTTCCCGTCGGACGATCTGCTCGAGCGAGCGTCATCGGGCCAACAGTTGGTAGAGATCGAGGGCAACCTCATCACGATCGTCACCCCAGATCGCCCAGGTGTGTTCAGCCGGGTGGCGGGCGCGTTGGCGTTGCACGGCATCGACATTCTCGATGCCAACCTCACCACCGCCGGTCACATGGCGATCGACGAGATCCGCGTCGAGGGGGGTGTCGCCCTCCATGAACGGCCCGAGGCTGTCACCCGCGACATCGACCGTGCCCTTCGTCGCGAACTCGCCATCACCGCCCGGCTGCTACGGCGGGCCAAGTCATATCGCTTCCAGCGGGTGACGACGGCGCGTCCGGCGGACCCCAGAGTGATCGTCGACAACGACATCTCTGCGATCGCAACGGTCCTCGAGGTGCGAGGACCTGACTCGATCGGCTTTTTGTACCGAGTGACCCGGGCATTCGTGGAACTCGACCTCGACATCACTCGGGCGAAGGTCCAGACACTCGGTGCCGATGTGGTCGACACCTTCTATGTGCGGGGCCCGAGCGGCACGAAGGTCACCGATCCCGACTACCTTGCGGAAATCGAACTCGCTGTGCTGTCGGCCATCGGCGCCGACGCCTGATTTGCTGCCACGATCTCCGTGAACGACCGCCCTGCCACCGAACGAGAACTGCTGCGCTGGGCGGAGGCGTTGTCGGCCACTGCGATCACGGGGCTCGGTTTCACCGACAATCTGTACGAACGGGAGCGTTTCGAGCAGGTGCTCGAGATCGCGGCCGACATTCGTGCCCACGTGTCGGGTGGACTCGATCCGAGTCGTCAGGTGCAGGAGTGGCTCGACCGCATCGGGAGTGGGGTCGCGGGCTATCAGACACCGAAGATCACCGTTGGCGCCGTTGTCGGCAACGACGACGGCGAACTGCTCATGGTGAAGCGAGCCGATTCCGGTGTGTGGCTGTACCCGACCGGGTGGGCCGACATCGGATACTCACCAGCCGAGGTCGTGATGAAGGAAGTGAAGGAGGAGACCGGCATCGAGTGTGATGTTGTGCGACCGATTGCCGTCCTCGACGGTCAACGTCGCGGGTTCACCCGCATCCCGCTCGTCTCCCTCGTCTTTCACTGTCGAGCCACCGGTGGCGTGCTCGAACCTCACCCGCTCGAGTGTGCCGATGTCGGCTTCTTCGCCGAACATTCGCTTCCGGAGCCGACGGTTGGCGTCGACCTGTGGGCCGAACATGCATTCCGAGCGATCCGAGGCGAAGATGTCCCTGTTTTGTTCGATTCGCCCCGCGATCCTGTCTGGAGGGGTGACCCCATGTTGGAGATCGAGTGACCGTTACGGCAACCATCGACCACGGAACGACGCGCGACGGACTGATCCAGCTCCGTCGCCGCTGGAGCCCGTCCGGCCCAGCCACAGCGACGGCGCTGCTGGTTCACGGGATGGGTGAGCACAGTGGCCGTTACGAGCATGTTGGAACTCGACTCGCCGAGCGCGGGATCGACACGGTTGCGATCGACAACCGGGGGTACGGCCAATCGGGTGGGAAGCGGGCCTACGTCGCCGATTGGGAGCACTTTCACAACGACATCGAGGACCAACTGGCCGAGATCGGCTCACTCGGGCTGCCGACGGTGCTGATCGGTCACTCGCTCGGTGGTCTGATGGCCGTCGGGTACTGCGGCTCCAGCCGTCCACAGCCCGACGCACTGATCGTGTCGGGTCCTGCACTCGCGGCAGAACTCGACGGTCGGGCAAAGACGCTTGTCACCCTCGGCCCGGCCATCCGTCGCTTTGCGCCTGGCTATGAACATCGCGATCCGTGGGACGCCACCGTCTACGCCGAGGATGTCTCGGTCGGGGAGCGGTTCATGGAAGATCCGCTGCGCGTCGACTTTGTGACGATCTCCTTGGCCCTCGAATCGATCGATGCGATCCGTCGAGCTCGGGCCACGGTCGGAGACATCGACATCCCGGTCCTGTGCGTCCACGGGGCCAGGGACAAGCTGGTTCCGGTCCGGGCGTCGGAGATTCTGTCGACGGTGCCTGGTGCGAGGCGCATCGTGTACGACCACCTCGGCCATGAGGTCTTCAATGAGCCGGAAGGGCTCGACATCGTCGACACCTGCGCCGAGTGGGCCGTCGACGTGCTCGGCGCCTGACGATCAGTCGACGTCGCGAAGGAACTCCTCGACCTCGGCGACCAGAAGTTCTGGGTCGTTGTCGAGGTTGTCGGCGTCGTCGAGGTCCCACGCCTCCTCGAGGTCGCGAACGTACTCGAGGGTGTCGTCATCTTCGGTGACGAGTTCGTCCACCTGGCGCTCATAGGCGGCAGCGGCGATCTCGAGGTCGGTGACGAAGACGCTGGTACCGAGGAGTTCGCAGACCTTGTGCACCAGGGCCAGGCCCGCTTTCGGGGATGGGGCGCCCGGAACGTATGACGGGACAGCGGCCCAGAACGACGCAGTGGGGAAGCCGGCTGCGGCGGCTTCGGTGGAGAGGACACCGACGATGCCGGTTGGTCCTTCATAGCTCGACGGTGCGAGGTCGAGTTGGCTCATCAGTACCGGGTCGTCGGTGGCGCCGTAGATCTCCACGGGCCGAGTGTGCGGCACGTCGGCCAGGAGCGCCCCGAGGGTGACGATTCGGCTGGCGCCGATCTGGCGAGCGGCAGCGACGACCTGTTCGCAGAACGTGCGCCACCGCAGTTGCGGTTCGAGGCCGAGCAGTACGGCGATGTCGTGGCCGCTCGACGGTGCTCGCCCGACGAGGAGTTCGTTCTCGGGCCAGGTGATCGAGCGGTTGCGGTCCTCGTCGAGGTGGACGAGCGGCCGGGTGGTACTGAAGTCGTAATAGCGTTCGGGGTCGATCAGTGCGAGCGGGGTAGCGTCGAACCGTTCGGCGAGGTGGCGTGCTGCGATCGTTGCGGCGTCGCCGGCGTCATTCCAGCCCTCGAACGCAACGACGAGAACAGGGTCACGAAGATCGGGTGTGGGGCGGAGCCACTTCAGATCGTCGGCAGAGTTCTCGGCCACCGAATCAAGCTATCGGCGTGTCGATCGAACCAATCGGTGGATCGGTTCGGCGGGGTCAGGGTCCGGTGGACAGTTCGGGCTTGTGGTACCGGTAGACGTTGGTGTCTCGTGCTTCGAACCCGATGCGCTGATACAGGCGATTCGCCGCCTCACGCGATGGACGAGAGGTCAGATCGACGGTGATCGCCCCTTGGCCGAAGGCATGTTCGATGGCTGCTTCGTTGAGGAGCCGACCGACGCCCTTTCCGCGGGCTGCGTCGTCGACGATGACGTCTTCGATCCATGCCCGAATACCGGTCGGGATGGGGAACACGACGAGGGTCAGGACGCCAACGATGCCGGTCTCGTCGGAGGCCACGAAGAACGAGTTCGCCTCATGGCGGCACACACGGTCGAGTTCATCGAACGACGGTGGCGGATTCGACGACGACAGTTGCGGCACCAGGCGCTGCATTGCCGCATGGAGATCGTCGGATGCTCCGGTTGCGATGGTGACGTCGACCATGCCGCCACGGTATTACGCCGGGAGGGGCGTCGGTCGTTCCTCGCAGGAACAAACCGACGGATCAGGCCGGCACGAGCCGGACGACAGCCCCGGACAGCGACAGCGCGACCATCTCACCGTTCGGATCGACACTGAAGTCGACGAGATTCCCACCCGGCATGGAGATGTCGAGGTCGACAAAGACGACCTCGCCGGAGGCGACCGAGATGGCCCACAGGTCCGAGGTGCAGTAGTCGCCGAAGACGTAGGCACCGACGAGGCCGGGAATCGCATCGCCGCGGTACACCTCGCCGCCGGTGATGCTGCAGCCACCGACTTCGCCGCTGTGGCTGTAGACGAACACCGGGTCGATGTTGCCCTCGGGGCGTTCACCCCGGAATGCTTCGGTGCCCTCCCGGAGATTCCAGCCGAGGTTTGCGCCGAGGCCCCACCCGTTTGCACCGAGGAGGAGGGTGACCTCTTCCCAGCGGTCCTGCCCGACGTCGGCGATCCAGAAGTCACCGGTTGCACTGTCGAACGACATTCGCCACGGGTTCCGGACGCCGATCAGAAAGGCCTCGGGAATGCCACCTCCGCCGGCAAACGGGTTGTCCGTCGGGATCGCATAGGGCCCGCTGGGCGCAGAAGGTGTCGGGTCGATCCGGAGAATCGTTCCGAGCGCGGTTTCGGGGTCTTGGCCGGCTCCGAGGGGGTCGCCCGAGCCGCCTCCGTCCCCCACCCCGACGTACAGGTGTCCGTCGGGTCCGATCGCAAGGGCCCCACCGTTGTGGTTGCCGAAGGGCTGCTCGAGGGTCAGCAGCACCACCCGCCGGCCGGGTCGACCGGTTTCGTCGAGCAGGAACGCCTCGATGCGGGTGTCACCTCGCCGGTCGGTGTAGTTGATGTAGAGCGCATCGTCGTCGACTGCGAGGCCGAGGAGTCCCCGTTCGCCGCCGCTGCTGGCCTCGTCGTCGAGATCGAGCACGGTGTCGCCGACCGCGCCGCTGTCGGGATCGACGACGATGACCCGGCCGGCCCGTTCGGCGATCCACCACTCGCCGTTGGGTGCAACTACGGCGTCGATCGGCGATTCGAGTTCGACGACCCGTTCGATCGTGAGGTCGACACTGCGGAATGCGGCGGTGTGGGCTGCGTCCGAACGGCCGGCGGTCGCTGTTGCTGCATCTGCGGGTTCGTCGATCGACGGCTTGGCGTCGCCCGTCTCGGCGCTGTCGCCACCGAGACCCTCGGCCCCGTCGGCCGCCACCGTCACCTGAGGGACGGTGGTGTCGACGGTGAGCGAAGCGAAGACCGTCTCGTCGTCGGCGCCGCAGGCGATGGCGAGGCCCATGGTCGCAGCGAGGACAGCAGCGAGGCGCCTCATGACGGACCGATGCGCCGGATGAGTCCTTCCTGCACGACGTTGGCGATCAATCGCCCGTCGCGCGTGAACACTCGACCGGTGGCGAGGCCGCGCCCGCCGCTGGCCGATGGCGTGTGCTGGTCGTAGAGCAACCATTCGTCGGCACGAAACGGTCCGTGGAACCACATGGCGTGGTCGAGGCTCGCCATCATCAGCTCCCCTTCGGGTGGGCGGCCATGGGGAAGGAGGGAGCTGTCGAGCAGGGTCATGTCGGATGCGTACGTGAGCAGGCAGGTGTGCAGCACGAGTCCGTCGGGAAGCTCACCGTTGGTTCGGAGCCACACCTGCTGGGTGGGTGGTTCCGGACCGGTCCGCTGCAGGGGATCGGTGGTGACGTACCGCATGTCGATCGCACTCGGCCCCCAGCGGTCGTCGAGACCTGCGGCTGCGAACCGTTGCTCACGGGTCGGGAGCTCGTCGGGGCCGATCACAACGGGCATCGGATCGCTGTGGGAATAGCCAGGTTCGTTCACGTGGAACGAGGCCGACATGTGGAAGATGGCCCGACCGTGTTGGATGGCCACCACGCGCCGGGTCGTGAAGGACCGGCCGTCGCGTATGCGGTCGACCTCGTACAACACCGGGACACTGGGATCTCCCGGCCGCAAGAAGTAGGCGTGGAGGGAGTGGACGGGGCGGTCGTCGTCGACGGTTCGCGCTGCCGCGACCAGCGCCTGCCCGGCCACCTGACCGCCGAAGATTCGCTGGCGATCCTCGTCGGGATTGACGCCGCGGAAGATGTTGACCTCGATCGACTCCAGGTCCAACAGATCGACGAGGGAGTCGACGAGGGCTTGCTGCATGACGTCAGTCTGCCCGCTCTGGGCGGTGAGTCGGACTCGACCGGGCCGACGCGATGGTGGTGACAGTAACCTGCACGCTCGTGGCACCGACGATCGCACCGAGCAAGAACTTCATCGCCGAGCACGGCGAGAAGCTGTTGCGGTACTGCGGTGTGTCGGTCGTCAACGTGGTCTTCGGACAGGGACTCCTTGCGCTGTGTCTTGCCGTGCTCGGGTTGGGTGGGGTGGTGTCGCAGGTGATCGCGGCAAGTGTGTCGGCGATTCCTGCCTACCTCCTCAGCCGTCGGTGGGTGTGGAAGCAGCGTGGCCCCGATTCCCTGCGCGCCGAGGTGCTGCCGTTCTGGGTCATGGCGCTCGTGGGCCTGGCGTTTGCGGTGTCGGCCATCGCCGTGATGGAGCGGTTCACCGAGTCAACGCTCGTACTGATGGCTACCAGCCTTGCTGCCTATGGGGTGGTGTGGGTCGCCAAGTACGTGGTGCTCGACAAGATCATGTGGCACACGCCGTCCAGTACCGATACCTCCTCGGCCTGACATGGTGATGGACGCAACCCTGCTCGCCCATGCCGAGGCCGCCCGAGGCTTCATGCCGCCCGACGAAGGGTTGGCGTTGTTCGAAGCGGCAGAAGCGGTGGAGGTGGGGGGTCCGTTTCTCGAGGTCGGCAGCTACTGCGGCAAGTCCGCGGTGTACCTCGGTGCGGCTGCCCAGGCGGCTGGTCGCGTGCTGTTCGCACTGGACCATCACCGAGGGAGCGAGGAGAACCAGGCCGGGTGGGAGCACCACGAGGCCGATCTTGTCGATCCTTCGATCGACAAGATGGACACATTGCCGACCTTTCGTCGCACGATCCACGATGCGGGACTCGAAGGCACTGTCGTTGCGCTCGTCGGTGATTCGCCGACCGTTGGCTCGATCTGGCAGATCCCGTTGGCCCTGCTTTTCATCGATGGCGGCCATGGCAGCGAGCCCGCCCATCGTGACTACGAGACATGGGTGCCGCACGTGGCACTGGGCGGCACGCTGCTGATCCACGACGTGTTCCCTGACCCGGCCGACGGCGGCCGGCCGCCGTTCGAGATCTACTGCCGCGCCATGGAGTCCGGGGCGTTTCGCGAGGTCGGCGTCACCGGGTCGCTGCGCCGGCTCGAGCGGATCGCCGGCGGGATCTGATCACGTCCTCGGAGACCGGAACACGCTGCGACGCGTTTCGCCCCGTTGGATCCGTCGGATGCCGTTGGTCAGTCGAGGACGGACACGTCGGTGTCGACCGGGTCGATGTCGATGATCGGGGGGAGGAACGAGTGGTCCGCGAACAGGCGGGCCGCCGGACTCGTGCCCTCGATCGCCTCGGCGCACAGCACGACGGCGGCGGCGCTGTAGGTCGATCGCTCGTCGGTGGGGAAGAGAATGCGCTCGGGGTGGACGATGCCGGTGATGTACTTGCCGTCGTGTTCCCGGGTTGCCTGGGCGGCTCGGAACAACTCGATGGCGATCTCGCGCTCACCGACGCCCAGGTGGGCCAGCGCACACTCACAGGTCTCGGCGGTGGTGATCCAGGGGCGATCGCTGACACAGCGGATGCCCTTGTCCTCGAGGTTGAAGGTGTCGAAGCGTGCGGCAAGGTGCGCTCGCCCCGCCTCGCCGGAGATCACGCCGGAGAGGACCGGGTAGTACCAGTCCATCGCCCAACGATGCTTCGGCGAGAATGCGTCGGCTCGCTCGTGTCGGATGGCGTGGGCGAGTTGGCCGAGGGAGAGTTCCCAGTCGGGTCGCTCCTGCCCGAGTTCCTGGGCGATGGCGATGGCGCAGCGCAGTGAATGGGCGATCGATGACGACCCGGTGAGCAGGGCGAATGACCACGGCGTGCCGTCGGGGTGACGAGCCCACAGGATCTCACCGCGTGGTTGTTGCAGGTCGAGGACGAACTCGATGGCGCTGTCCACCACCGGCCACAGCGACTCGATGAAACCCTGATCACGGTAGAGCAGGAAGTGATGCCAGGCGCCCGCAGCGATGTAGGCGATGACGTTGGCATCGAGCTTGTCCTGCTCGACTTCGTGTTCGAGGTAGTACTGGTGCCAGGACCCGTCGGGACGTTGGATGTCGACGAGCCACTGGTATGCCGACTCGGCTTCGTTGCGATGCTCGCCGATCGCAAGCGCCATCGCCGCCTCGACGTGATTCCACGGGTCGGCGTGGCCGCCGGGGAACCACGGGATCATGCCCGACGGCAGCTGCCAGTCGGCGATGTGGGCCGCGGTGTCGCGGATCTGCGCGGCGGAGATCAGGCCGGGGAGGTCAGGAGCCGGCATTGGCAGCCTCTCGGATCTCGGTCAGCCGCTCGGTGCGCAGCGGCGACTTCGTCGCCTGAACGATCAAGCTCTTGCCCAGCACAGGGTTGAGCAGCTTCTCGGCCGTGCGGGTCAGCCACGGCTGTTTCACGATGTCCCATTCGAGGAGCTTGTGGTAGGAGCGAACCGACCAGTTGTCGTCGATCTCGTTGTTGACGCCGACCGCACAGCGGATCCACCAGTACGGCGAATGCAGTGCGTGTGCCTTGTACGAGACGGTGGGATCGAGCCCGGCCCCCGACAGCTTCTCGCGCACCTCCGACTCGGTGTAGATCCGAACGTGACCACCGACCGCCTTGGGGGCGTGGTACTCGTCGCTGATCTTCCAGCACAGCCGCTCGGGGAGGGTCGCCGGGATGGTTGCGGCGATCGTGCCTCCGGGCTTCAGAATTCGAAAGAACTCGTCGTACGCCGCAATGTCGTCGGGAATGTGCTCGAGGACTTCGCTGGCGATGATCTTGTCGAACGTGTTGTCGGGGAATGGCAGGGACGTGCCGTCACCCTGCACCTGCACGTGCAGCAGTTGTTCGTCGAACAGGCCGTCGTCGATCAGCATCGGCGCCGTGTTGCGGATCGCCTCGAGTTCGGGCAGCGCCATGTCGCAACTCACGACATGGGCGCCCCGCACCAGCGCCTCGTAGGTGTGGCGACCGAACCCGCACCCGAGGTCGAGCAGGAGGTCACCGGCTCGCACGTCGAACTTCGTGTAATCGACGGTCAACATCAGCCGTTGATCCGCTCTGCATGCTCGGCCAGTACCGCCCGGTACTGGTCGACGGTCTTGATGGCGGTGTGGCGCCACGACCATTGGTGTTTCACCCGGTCGCGACCGGCCGAACCGACCTTGGCCCGAAGCTCTGGATCGTCGAGGGCATCACGAATCGTGGCGGCCAGTGCATCGCTGTTGCCGGGTTCGGTCTGGAAGCAGGTCTCGCCGTGGTTGCCGGTGACCTCGGGAAGGGCTCCACCGGTCGTGGCCACCAGGGGCACGCCACACGACATCGCCTCGATCGCGGGCAACGAGAAGCCTTCGTAGAGCGATGGCACGCAGGCCAGTTCGGCTTCGCTGTAGAGCTCGACGATGCGTTCGTCGGGCACCCCGCTGACGAAGTTGACACAGTCGTCGAGCCCGAGCGCGGTCATGGTCTGCGACGCATGGGAGTCGGGCCGGCGCTTCCCGATGATGGTGAGTTCCATGTGGCGTTCGGTCCGGAGTTTGGCGACGGCCTCGAGCAAGAACTTGAGGCCTTTCATGGCGACATCGGCCGAGGCTGTGGTGACGATGTGGCCGGGTCGCCGTTCGACGCCGGGTACCGGCAGGAACAGGTCGGGATCGACACCGACGGGAACGACATGGATCTTGTCGAGGTCGACTCCCTTGTCTGCGGCGATGTCCTGTTTGGAATTCTCCGACACCGAGAGGATGCGGGGCATGCGCCGCGCGACCTGGGTCTGCATTTTGGTGAAGGCGTACCAGCGGCGTTTGCCGAACGCCTCCCACGGGGTCCGGGCGTGTTCGAGTTCGAGCTTGCGGTCGACGGTGATCGGGTGGTGGATCGTCTCGAGGATCGGCCACCCCTCTCGGTGGAGCCGCAGGATGCCCCAGCCGAGGGTCTGGTTGTCCTGGATCAGGTCGAAGTCGTTGCGGCGCGTGCGCAGTTCTCGCCAGGCCCGCCAACTGAACGCCATCGGCTCGGAGAAGTTGCCGGTTGCGAACGACAGGTGCTCGAGTGCGTCGGTCCAGTCCTTCCACTCCCACAACCGCGGCTTGCGCATCGGGTGCGGATCGGCCCAGATGTCGAGGCTGGGAAGCGGGTGAAACGGGATGCGGTCGTCGATGATGGGGTAGGGCGGCCCGCCGAACACCTCGACGTGGTGGCCGAGATCGACGAGCGCCTTGGTGAGGTGACGGCTGTAGACACCCTGGCCGCCGACGTGGGGCTTGCCCCGGTAGGTCAGGTACGCGATCCGAAGTGGCGCGTCGGGATCGGGGGGCGTCCACGGCATAGGGCGTCAAGGCTACGGCTACCGGGGGGTAGGTTGCGACCCGTGAGAGCGTTGGTCCAGCGAGTACGTGAGGCATCGGTCACCGTCGACGGGGACGTCGTCGGCCGAATCGGGCCGGGGGTCGTGGCTCTGGTCGGCGTCACCCACGATGACACTGAGACCCTTGCTGTCAAGCTGGCCGACAAGATCTGGAACCTGCGGATCTTCGACGATGCCGATGGGGTGATGAACCGCAGCGCAGCCGATGACGGTCTCGAGGTGCTCGTGGTCAGTCAGTTCACACTGTATGGCGACACTCGCAGGGGACGCCGCCCGGGGTACTCCGATGCCGCCCGTCCCGAGTTCGCCGAGCCGCTCGTCGAGGTGGTCGTCGATGCGTTACGGGCCAGTGGTGCCGTCGTCGAGACCGGACGCTTCCGGACCGAGATGGCGGTCGCTCTGGTCAATGACGGGCCGGTCACGCTCCTGATCGAGGTGTGAGTCGGTTCGGCCCGGTCGCCAGGCCACGGCCAGCGCCACTACTCCGAAGACGATCATGGGCCAGGCGCCCCACCGGACCGCAAGGGTCGTGCCGCTGCGCAGTTCGATCGTGTCGTACAGCACCTTCTGCTCGCTGATGGCCGTGCGTTGTTCGACGTGACCGTCGGGGTGCACGACGGCTGAGAAGCCGGTGGGTGCGGCTTGGAGGACCCAGCGGTCGGTCTCGATCGCTCGGAGACGGCTCGATGCCACCTGTTGGGTCTGCACGATCGTGAGCCAGTAGCTCGATCCGTTGGTGGGATTGAGGAGTGCCTGACCGCCGTTGCCGATCGCGTCTCGGGCGCGATGGTCGAAGAACACCTCCCAGGAGATGACGACCCCGAATCGGCCGATGTCGGTGTCGAGCACGGCCGGCTCGGTGCCGGGCCGGACGTCGCGAGACGGCAGTTCGTCGGAGAAGCGTTCGATCATCGAACGCAGCGGCACGAACTCGCCGAAGGGGACCAGACGCACCTTGTCGTAGCGATCGGTCACCGTGCCGTCGGGCGATTGCGCGATCGAATAGTTGGCGTTCGCACGACCGTCGTCGGTGCGTCGGAACCAGCCGCTGATGACGACAGCGTCGACGTCGGCGGCGTGCTGGGTGAGCCGTTCGGTTGCCTCGGTGATGCCGAGCAGCGGGTCGGTGCACCGGTCAGGGGTCGGCCGCTCGTCGGGGGCGGGGTGGACGACATCCTCGGGCCAGAGCACAAGGTCGACACGACGGTCGATCGATGCACTGGCTTCCATGTGCCGCTCGAATACGGCGCGGGTCTCGCAAATGTCGGCTCGGGTGTTCTGGGGCCCGCCGCCCTGCACCACGGCAACATCGATCGTGCCGATGGTTTTGGTGGCGTTGCCGGCGAGGTTGCCCCCGATCGTGCCAAGGGCAAGGGCGGTGGCAATTCCCAGTGCCGGCAGCCATCGGCGTTCGAAGAGGTCGGCCACACCGACGCCGGCAAGGGCGACGAGCCCGGCCAGCAGTGGCGAGCCGAAGAGTCGGGCGCTCAGCGCCCATGGTGTCCCGACGCCGATCATGGCGTAGGTCGCGATGGGTGTGCCGCCGAACGGATAGTTCCAGCGAAGCAACTCGATCAGAACGAGCGCCCCGACGAAGGCGCACCGTCGGGTCCACCCGTCATCGGCGGGGGTGGCGGCGCCGATGACGCCGGTCAACGCGGCGAAGATGAGCACGGCGATCGGCCATCCCGGGGCGGTGAGGTCGACCATCCACAGGGTGGCAGGCGTCGCCCATGCCAGGCCGACTATGGCCGAAAGGCCGAAACGATGACGCGCCGACGAGACCCGTACGAGCCGGAACCAGATGGCGATGCCGAGCAGCGCCAGTGGTCCCCAACCCCACGGCGGAAGCCCTGCGGCGATCAGCAGACCGGACGCAACGGCCTGAGTTCGGCGATTCGTCATCACCTGGCGTTTCGCGGCCGATGCACAGCCGCGAGGCTAGCGACCTAGACCTTCTTGCCGCAGACGGGCCATGGCTGACGACCGCGTTCGCTCCACAGGGCCCGGGTCATGGCGTCTTGCCACCATGGTTCGACGTTGATCGGGTCGATGCCGGTGAGCCAGGGAAAGTGCCGGCCGGCGACGTCGTCCCAGGTGGTCTGGTCGAACTGGTAGGCGCCGCGGTAGGTGCCAGACGGCGAGATCGCTCGATAGTTGTCGGTCGACTCGCACATCCGGAGCCGAAGCAGTTCGTCGGACGACAGCACCTCGCGGGTCGGGGCGGTCGACTCGAGGTACAGCGCCATTTCCTGGGGGGTGCAGGCCGAGCCGATCAGCATGACGCCCACGGCGAACGCGGCAAGGCGGATTCGGATGCTCATGAGGGGTTCCTCCTCGGGCAGGGGCCCGATCGAGCGTCTGTTCTGGCGATCCGTTCTCACGACCGCTGGTCGTGGGCAGGGGGCGGGCGAATCACCGACGCCAATAAGCTCACGAAAAGCTACGCCGTGTTTGTCACACAATCGCAACATTGTGGCAGACGTCACAGCGACGTGACGGGCGCTGCGGGAAGAGGTCGTGACGGTTCGAGCCGAGGAACGTCCCGAACTGGTAGGCGATCGACCTACTCGGCGCCGGCCAGACGGCCCTGCCGCACGCAGGCGGGAAGTCCGAGTCCGCGCATCTGTGCACCGGTCAACCTGACACCGGGCATGGAGACTGCGAGCTTGTCGTCGAGGGCGTCGCAGCGATCGAGATGACCGGGCCGGTACTGGGGGAGCGATTGCTTCCACGGGGTCAGACGCACGATCGGTTCGCCGCGAAGGCCCACCGTCTCGGCGAGTTCGGCACAGAGCTGGGCGACAAGCTTCTCGGGAGTCAGCTCGAGCCACCGCAGATCGTCGGTGCGGCCCGCCGACACCCGCAGGATCGCATGGGTGCCGTCGTCGTAGTGGGCCCACTTCGACGATGCCCACGAGCACGCCGTCATCAGCAGACCCTCGGTGCGCGGTACGAGAAACCCCGACCCGTCGAGTGGGTGCTCGATGTTGGCCCTGTCGATCACGAAGGTGACGAGGACTGCGTCGCCGTAGGCGAGTTCGCTGAGGAGGGAAGCAGCATCGGGCGCATGGGGCGAGACGAGATCGGCGCTGACCCAGGCGGGGGTCGCAAGCACAACGCGGTCGGCCGGATAGCTCGCAGCTTCGGTGCGCACCAACCAGCGGGTGCCGTCGCGTTCGAGTCGCCCGACGGCCTCGCCGGTTCGAACTTGATCGCCGAGTGTGGTGTGGAGGGCGTCGATGATGCGACGGTTCCCGCCGCTCACACCGTTGAACACCGGTCCGGCAGCAGCTGCCTGCGCCTCACTCACCTGTCTGCGGAGCGCGTCCCGCAGCGAGCCACCGACCCTCGCGGCGGCGGCGAGTTGGGCTGCGCCGGCGTCGATCGACAAACCGTCGGCGTTACCTGCGTTGATCCCGCCGAGCAGCGGGTCGATCAGGCGTTCGAAGACCTCGTCACCGACACGGGGTCGCAAGACCTCTCCCACCGATGCATCCGCGACGAGTGGCGCGGCAACCGTGTCGATCCGCGCCGCAAAATCGGTGACCCCGGCCTCGGACACGATGCCGCTGACCGCGACGGCATCGACGTCGAACGGGACGCCGAGCACCGATGGTGAGGGGATGCTGCGCAGTCCTCCGTTCGCCCAGATGAACGCCTGCGCACCGGTGGGCGACACGAGGTCGTTGCCGAGCCCGAGTTCGTGGCACAGATCGACGACCTCGGGCTGGCGAGCCAGGAAGCCGTCGGCGGCCATGTCGACCGGAAAGGGGAGGGCGGCACCGTCGACGAAGCCAGAGTCGATCTTGCCACCGACGCGACCGGTCGCCTCCAACACCGTCACATCCCGCCCGAGACGGGCGGCCTCGTGGGCTGCGGCAAGGCCGGAGATGCCTCCGCCCACGACCACGACCCGGTCGCTCACGGGGTCTCGGATGCTCTGTGGTCGACGGTGCCCTCCTGGTGGACCACCCGAACGACCTCGGCAAGGACGTCGGGATCGGTCGCCGGCATCACCCCGTGGCCGAGGTTGAACACGTGACCGGGGTGCCCGGCGTTTGCCGCGAGCACGTCGCGAGCGGCGTCGCAGGCGATCTCGACGCCGGCGAAGGCGACGGTGGGGTCGAGGTTGCCCTGCAGTGCTGTGCCGTCGCCGACCCGTTCACGGGCGGCCCCGAGCGGAACCCGCCAGTCGACACCGACGACGTCAGCCCCGGTGGCTGCGATCTGTGGGAGCAGTTCACCGGTGGTCACGCCGAAATGGATGCGGGGCACGCCGGTGTCGGCGATCGCGTCGAGCACTTTCTGGCTGTGCGGGAAGACGTAGCGCTGGTACTGCGCCGGGCTGAGCGATCCTGCCCACGAATCGAAGAGTTGGACCGCCGAGGCACCGTTGTCGATCTGGCTGCGAAGTGAGGTGATCGCCAGGTCGGCGAGGCGGTCACACAGGGCGTGCCAGAGCCCCTCGTTGGCGAACATCATTGCCTTGGTGTTCACATAGTCGCGGCTCGGGCGACCTTCGATCAGGTAGGACGCGACGGTGAAGGGTGCCCCGGCGAACCCGATGAGCGGCCGGTCGAGTTCGGCGACAAGTTGCCGGACGGTCTCGAGCACGTACGGCGTGTCGGCTTCGGGGTCGAGTGGACGGAGACGGGTGAGGTCGTCCTCGTGGCGGAATGGTTTCTCCACCTCGGGACCGACACCGGGGGTGACGGTGAGGCCGAATCCGATCGCATGGGCGGGAACGACGATGTCGGAGTAGAGAATTGCTGCGTCGACGTCGTAGCGGCGGATCGGTTGCAGTGTGATCTCGGTCGACAGGTCCGGGTCGGCGATTGCATCGAGAATGGTGCCGCTGCCGCGAATGGCACGGTATTCCGGCAGCGACCGCCCGGCCTGACGCATGAACCACACCGGGACCCGGTCGTGGGGAAGTCCCCGGCAGGCCCGGATGAAGGGATGGTCGTCGAACCGCTCGTGCACGACGTCGAGGCTACCGGTGCAGGGTGAGTCAACGAGGAGGTGGGAGGCTCGTACGATGCGGGCCATGCGGCGCATCCCCCTCGTCACGATTGCAGTTGGGGTGATGGGGTTGGTCGGGTGTGGCACGGTGTCGGTCGAGACCACGACCGGCTCCGACGTCGGCAAGGTCGGGATCGAGGCGGCACCGAGCCCAGGTGCTGGTGCTGTGGTCGAGACGACTGCACCGGTCTCGACCACCAGTTGGGCGCCGAATCTGCCCGAGGGGAGGGTGTCTCCCGGCGGTGACGAAGGCGAGACCGAGCCGTCCGGCTCACCCGATGCCGTCCCGAGCGACTCGACCACGACGGGTGCGCCGACGGTCTCGACGACGACCGGGGCACCTGGGGGTCAACCGACCACGACGCTGAGCCCCACAACAACGACGACCACGGCGACGACGGTGCCGCTCGAATACCACGAGGTGGGCCACATCCAGTTCGCATGGGCCGGGGATCTCGCTGTCCTCTTGCCCGTCGCTCGATACGAGACGGTCGGGTTCCACGAGTCGGGCCACGACGGCGCCTTTCAACTCGACGTCGTGGGAATCACCGACTGGGTGACGCTGGCGTCGCGCGGGCGGGGGACCGGGTCGCGCACAGCCGCCGACATCGTGGTGCCCCCCGACGAAGCGATCATCGCTCCCGTCACCGGTGTGGTGATCCGCGCCGGGACCTACACGCTCTACTGCGACCACTCCGACAACTTCGTGGTGATCGAACCTGCGGGCCGTCCCGGCTGGGAACTGAAGATCTTCCACTTCGAAGGTCTGGCGGTCGGTGTGGGCGACAACGTCGTTGCCGGCACGACGATGATCGGTTCGTCGGGTCGGGTGCTGCCCTTCGAGTCACAGGTCGACGAGTTCACCGCCGAGCCGTCGAACGCGCACGTTCATCTCGAGGTGATCGACACATCGATTCCCGACCGCCCCAGCACCGGAGGCGGTTGCTAGCGGATCACTTGGCGGCGGTGCCGAGGATCGCTCGGATGCCGTCGCCGTCTCGACCGGCGAGCACTCGCTCGGTGGCGGCGCGCCCGGCTTGGCAGGCCCGACGACGCAGCGTGTCGTCGGTTCGCGACAGTTCGGCCAGCTCGGGTTCGGCCGGCTCGATGACGACGACTGCGGTGCCTCTGCTTCGGATCTCGGCGACTTCACTGTCGAGTTTGTTGCTGAACCACGAACGCTCTGCATCGCCGGTCCAGCTGCGAGCGTCCGGGGTTGCCGTCTTGACCGACGAGATGATCACGAGGTCGAACCCGAGCGTGGCGACCAGATCGGCGTTGGTCGACGAGTGGACGGCACCGTCGATGTACTCCCGACTGCCGATCGTGGTCGGTGTGTAGATCGCTGGGATGGCAGATGACGCCTGCGATGCCTGACCCGGCGTCCCACGAACGTCGTCTCGCCCGAAGACGATCCGCTTCCCGTCGTTTGTTCGTACGGCGACGATCCACAGGGGTTGCGCCGGCCAGCCGTCGGGAAGGAGTTCGTCGATGCGGGTGGCGATCGCCTCGCCACTGCGGGTGCCGTTGGGGAGCAGTCCGAACGCAACCCGAACGGGATCGATGCTCCACGGGGGCCACGCAGCGCGCAGAGCCATCTTCGGCGATGATGGCACGAGCGCTCGGTCGGCAATCGGCTCGGCGTAGGGCGTCACGATTCGGCTCGTGATCGCCTGACCGTCGGGTGTGAGTTCGCGGCCCAGGTGCCGGTTCTCGACGTCGCCCGGGGCAAGACCGGCGCGCAGTGCCGTCGAAGTGAACGATCCGGCGGAGGTGCCCACCAGCAATTCGGCTGTGCGGGCGTCGAACTGGGTGTGCTCGGCGAGCGCGCCGACCACGCCGCTGTGCCATGGGTCGCCCTTCGGGCCACCAGCACTGAAAACGACGCCGACCGAGACCATGCAGGCAGGGTACCGAGCCGATCCGGCGAGGCGTTTCGTCCAGTCCGGATCGAGTCCAGATCTCGCTAGGCTCGTCTGCTCCCCTTCTGAGGAAAGTCCGTGTCGGAGCGTCATCCCGAACTCGATGCCGAGCAGGCGTACCTCGATTGGGCGTACGCGTGCCTGGAAGACGCCAGAGAGCGCGCCGCGGGGGTCACCAGCGGCTACGAACCCCAGCGGGGTGGTACCGAGCAGCATCGTCATGAGCGCGAGTCCATCGTGGAGGTGGCCGTGCAGCGGCTCACCCAACTGAACCTCGGCGATCGGGCGCTCGTCTTTGGTCGCATCGACCTCGAAGGGACGGGCGAAGCCTTCTACATCGGTCGTCTCGGAGTCTGGGATCGCACGCAGGATCCGGTGGTCGTCGACTGGCGGGCACCGATCGCCGAGCCGTTCTATCGGGCGACGGGACGCGAATCGATGGGCATCGAGCGACGGCGGCACTTCGCCACGCGCGGCCGCACGCTGCTCGGGATCGACGACGAATTGTTCGGCGAGCTCGCCTCGGGAACGGCTGAGGGAGAGGTGCGGGGGCAGGGGGCGCTGGTCGCCGCCATCGAAGCGTCGCGTACCGGCCGCCTGGGCGACATCGTCGCCACGATCCAGGGCGAGCAAGACGAGATCATCCGCGCCCCGATGGCCGGTGTTCTGCTGGTGCAGGGTGGGCCGGGGACGGGCAAGACCGTTGTGGCACTGCACCGCGCCGCCTACTTGCTCTACACCCACCGGTTCCCGCTCGAGGGTCAGGGCGTGCTCGTTGTCGGCCCCAACCGTTTGTTCCTCGCCTACATCGAGCAGGTGCTGCCGTCGCTCGGTGAGGCCGGAGTCGAGATCGCCGTGCTCGGTGACCTGTTGCGGCCGAGGGTGCGGGTCGACCGCCTCGACGACGAAGCGACCGCAGCCGTGAAGGGCGATCTCCGCATGACCAAGGTGCTCGCAAAGGCGGTCGATGATCGCGAGCGGCCCCTTCGCGAAGACCTTCATGTCGGCTTCGGTGTGCAACGCCTGCGCCTCACCGTGGGCGACTCCCGAGCGATCATCCGAGAGGCCCGACGGCGGTCGCGGGGCCACAATTCCGGCCGCAAGATCGTGGAAGAACTGGTCTTTGCGAAGCTGGCGGCGAGTGCTCGCAAGCCGGTCGAGGCCGCTGCGGTGCGGGAGCGGTTGCGTGGCGAGTTGCCCCTGCGTGAAGCCCTCGAATGGATGTGGCCGGTCCTGACCCCGGCCCACCTGCTCCACGACCTCTTCGGATCCACGGCGCTGCTTCGCTCGGCAAATCGGGCCGGCAAGGGCGCAACGTTCGCCGACGACGAGATCGTGCGGCTGTATCGGCCTCGCTCGAGCCATGCCGAAGCTGTCATCTGGCGGTTCTCCGACGTGCCGTTGCTCGACGAGGCACGAGCGCTGCTCGGCTATCGACCCGGCAAACGGGACGAAGACGCCGTTCGTACGTACGGCCACATCTGTATCGACGAGGCCCAGGATCTCTCACCGATGGAGCTCCGCATGGTCGGACGACGCTCGCTGAACGGTTCGATGACCGTGGTCGGCGACATCGCGCAGGCCACCGGGGCGTGGGCCAACGACGGGTGGGACAACGTTCTCGACCGACTGCCCCGCAAGCGCGAGGTGCAACGTCGGGAACTGTCGATCGGCTATCGGATCCCGGGTCCGGCCATGACGCTCGCCAACCGAGTGCTGCCCCATGCTGCGCCGGGCCTTCGGCCCCCTCGACCGGTGCGTGACGACGGCGATCCCCCCACGATTCGCCGGCTCGAACGTCTGGCTGACGGTCTTGTCGATGTGGTGTTGTCGGAACTCGAAGCGGTTGGCGAGGGCAATGTCGCCGTGATCGTGCCCGACTCGCTCGTCACGGCGGTCAATGCTGTGTTCGAGTCGGCTGCCATCGCGATCGGTGGTGCCAACCGGCACGGTCTCGACCAGCGGGTCACCCTGGTGCCGGTTCGGCTTGTGAAGGGCCTCGAGGTCGACGCAGCTGTCGTGGTCGAACCGGCGCGGATCATCGAGGAGGAAGTGCAGGGGGTTCGATCGCTGTACGTTGCGCTCACGCGGGCCACAAAACGAATCGCGGTCGTGCATGTCGATCCGCTTCCTGCGATGCTGCGCGAATGACGGACACGGCAAACCCTCCGTACGACGTGTCGCTGTTGCCGCCCGCCGGTGATGCGCCTCGATGTGCCGTGCACACGGCATCGATTGCCGTCGATCCGGCCGGTTCGGCGCTGCATGTCGACGAAGTGATGATGATCGATGTGCCGTTGCCGTGGCCCAAACCGGTGTGGGCAGCCGATGGGTTCACCCATGTGCCTGAAGCCGTCCTGGCTGCCGGCGACAACGGTCGCCGGGTGCGGGCACTGGCGGCGGTGCCGCTCGACGATGGTGTTCGGCGCATCGTTGCCTACGAACGTGTCGATGGGCTCGGCCCGATGGTGCGTCACGAGTGGCACGCCCCCGAGGAGGAGATCCCCGCCTTGGCCGACCGGCTCGTGCGGGCCGGCGTGGGCGCCGGTGACCACGCTCTGGTCGATGGGGGATCGGGTCGTCGTGAGGTCGCCATCTGTGCGCAGGGCTCACATGACGTCTGTTGCGGTGCCGACGGGATGCGGCTTGTCAACGACGTGCGCGAGGCTCGGCCGGGCCTGTCGATCCGGATGGTGAGCCATACCGGTGGGCATCGCTTTGCCCCGACCGGCCTGACCTTTCCCGATGGCCGCATGTGGGGGTTCGTTTCCGTCGAGGAGATGGTCCGCATCGTTGACCGAGTTGGCTCACCGGCCACCGTCGTCGATCGTTGTCGGGGCTGGATGGGAACCGAACCCGTGGGTCAGGTTGCCGAGCGGGCCGTGTTCGCTGCGGTCGACGACTGGTCGGTCGACGACGTGGTCCGCACGGTCGAGGTGCGCGACAGCTCGGAGGGCTGGGCATGCGTGGTCCGGCTCGAGGGGCGGGTGTTCGATGTCGAGGTCGTGCCGGGACGGGCAGTGCCCTCGATTGCCTGCAGGGCCGACGGTGGCCTGCCGGCGAAGCCGGGTCGAGAGTTCCGGGTGGTGTCCGTGGCCCAACGGTGACCGTCCCGCCGTTCGACTGTCAGGCGGGTTGCTGTTTCGGCTCAGTCCCGTTCGGCGGGTTGCCGGTGTGAAGTGATCAAGGGTGCTGCCGATAGCGTGTAAAGCATGCCTGACACGGCGCTGACTCCGAAAGGGTTCTCGGTCGACTCGGTTTGCGTTCGTCTTGCCGGCGGTGACGTGCTTCGTGGGATCGATCTGCGCGCCGACCCTGGGCAACAACTCGCTGTGCTCGGCCCGAGTGGCTGCGGCAAGACCACGCTGCTGCGGGCCCTGGCCGGCTTGCAGTCGATCGATGCTGGTGAGATTGCCATCGGTGAGCGGGTCGTGGCGTCTGCTTCGAAACATCTTGCAGCGGAGGATCGTGGCGTCGGCCTGGTGTTCCAGGACTGGGCGCTGTTCCCTCATCTGACGGTTGCGGCCAATGTGGCCTACGGCCTTCCCGCTGGTGTGCGCGGTCGCTGGTCGTTCGGTCGTCGGGGCCAGGCCCGCATGCGCTCGTCGGTGCAGCACCTCCTCGACATGGTCGGTATCGGTGAACTTGCCGACCGGATGCCTGGTTCGCTGTCGGGTGGCCAACAGCAGCGGGTTGCGCTCGCTCGTGCCCTCGCCCCTGCCCCCTCGGTTTTGCTTCTCGACGAGCCGTTTTCGAGCCTCGACACCAGCCTGCGGACCTCGCTGCGAACAGAGGTGGCCGCACTGTTGCGCGAACTTGCGATCACTGCGGTCTTCGTCACCCATGATCAGGATGAGGCGTTCGTGCTCGGTGACGAGGTTGCGGTGATGCGCGACGGTGTGGTCGTCCAACAGGCCCCACCCGCCGAGCTGTACGCCCATCCAGCCACGCCGTGGTTGGCCCGGTTCGTCGGAGATGCCGATGTGCTCGCCGGTGAGGGTCGGGGCGACAGCGCAACGACGGCGATCGGGCAGGTGCCGTTGGAGGCGATGACCGTTGGCGGAGTCGATGTCCTGGTTCGTCCCGAAGACGTCGTGCTCGAGTCGGGAGGTGACACCATCGTGTGTGCGGTCGAGTACTACGGCCACGATGCGGTGACCTCGGTGCGGACGTCGTCGGGTGATGTGGTGCGCAGCCGTACGACGGGCGCTCCGGCGTTTGCGGTGGGGGATCGGGTGTCGGTACGTCACTCGGGGGTGAAGAGCATCGCCTTCCCTCGTACAGTGTGACAGATGTCATCTATTAGGTACGCCTAACAACAGCTACCGTTCGTCTCCATGCTCAGCACGTTTCGCCTGCGTTCCGGCCTGCTTGCCCTCGCCCTGCTCGTGAGTGCATGCGGTGCCGGCGAGGCAACCGGTGACGACGGCGGCACGATCACCGTCTACTCCGGGCGTAGCGAAGATCTCATCGGGCCCTTGCTCGAGGCCTTCACTGCCGAGACAGGGATCGAGGTCGAGGCGCGCTTCGGTGATTCGGCCGAGCTTGCGCTCTTGATCCAGACCGAGGGTGAGAGCTCACCCGCCGATGTCTTCATTTCTCAGAGTCCCGGTGCGCTGGGTCTGCTCGCCGGCGAGGGCCGTCTCGCCCCCCTCGACGCCGGCCTCACGTCGATGGTCGGTCCCGGGTTCAGCGCCTCCGACGGCACCTGGGTCGGCATCACCGGACGGATTCGGGTGGTGGTCTACAACGCCGATCTCGTCGACACCGCCGATCTGCCCGACTCCGTTCTCGACCTGACCGATCCGGCCTATGCCGGACGCGTCGCCGTTGCGCCCAGCAACGGATCGTTCCAGGATTTCGTCACTGCGATGCGCAACGAACTCGGCGACGACGCGACGCGTGCGTGGCTCGAGGGCATGGCCCGCAATGGTGCGCCGAACTACCCGAAGAATTCTGCCATCGTCGAGGCCGTCGGCCGGGGCGAGGTCGACATGGGTCTGGTCAACCACTACTACAACCTGCGCGCGCTCGAAGCGGACCCGTCGGTTGCGTCGGTCAACCACTTCCTTCCCGCCGACGACCTCGGTGCGCTCGTGATCGTCACCGGCGGTGCAGTCCTGGGCTCGAGTGAATCGCCGGGCGCCGCCGGGCAGCTGCTCGAATGGCTGCTCGGCGAAGCGGCGCAGTCGACCTTCGCAGCCCAGACACAGGAGTACCCGCTGCGGACCGGTGTTGCGGGCCCCGCCGGGGTGCCGTCGCTCGACGGCCTCGCCGTCGACACCATCGACTACAGCCTGCTCGGTGACGGTCTCACAGGAACGATCGAGCTCATCCGCGCCAGTGGTATCGAGCAGTAGTTCGGCCCCGCCAAGGGTGCGGGCAGTGAGCGCTGTCCCTGACGCCGACGCGCCTCGGCTCGGGGTCGGGCCCGGGACGGTGGTCGTGGTGATCGGGCTGGTGTTCCTCAGCCCCTTCGTCTACGTGCTGTGGCGCAATGTCGATCTGGGCGCCGACGTCGGGGAGATCATCTGGGACGCCAACACGCTGCACCCGCTGCGCCGCAGTCTGTCGTTGGCGAGCACCGTTGCGTTGAGTTCGGTGGTCGTGGGAACCGGGTTGGCCTGGCTCACCATCCGAACCGACCTCCCCGGTCGTCGAATCTGGCGTGTCCTCGCCCCCCTTCCCCTGGTGTTTCCGAGCTTTGTCGGCGCCACCGCGCTGCTGGCCGGTTTCGCGAGCGGCGGACTTGTCGAAGAGCTCCTCGGCCCGCTCGGCATCGACACCCTGCCGAGTGTTCGGGGCTATCGGGGGGCATGGCTCGTCCTCACCCTCTTCACCTATCCCTACGTCTACCTTCCGGTCGCAGCCCGGCTCTCGGCGCTTCCACCATCTCTGGAGGAGTCGGCCCGGATCCTCGGACGGTCGCCGTGGTCGGTGTTTCGGACGGTGGTGCTGCCCCAGACCAGCCCGGCAATCTGGGCCGGTGCTCTGCTCGTGTTCCTCTATGCGGTCAGCGACTTCGGTGCGGTTGCGCTCCTCGGGTACGACACGCTGACCGAGCAGATCTACGCCGACCGACTGTTCAACCAACCGCGAGCGATGGGTTTGTCGCTCGTGCTCGGTTGCGTTGCACTCGTGGTCGTGATGATGGAGCGGTCGCTCGATCGGCGCCGGCAGCAGATCGAGGTGTCGCGTGCGCGTGCGTCGTTGTTGGTCGGGCTGGGCCGGTGGAAGCCGGTTGCGTGGATCACCGTGGCCAGTTTTTTCGTCGCTGCGCTGATCGGCCCTGTGGCGGTGCTCGGCTTCTGGACCTGGCGGGGTCTCACCGCCGATGTCGAGACGGTCGGTCTGTCGACCGATCTGGGTGCGCTTACCGGCCCTATCGTCAACTCCGCCCAGGCCGGGTTGCTCACCGCAGCGGTGGCGGTTGCCGTGGTGCTCCCGGTTGCCTGGGCCGCCGCCCGGCACCGGAGCCGGCTGGCCGGGGCGGCCAACGCCATGGTGGTGGCCGGGTTCGCGTTGCCCGGGGTGGTCATCGCCCTGTCCCTCGTGTTCTGGGCGATCGACACGCCGTTGATCTCGGCGTGGTACCAGACGCTGCCGCTCCTCGTCGTCGCCTACGTGCTCCACTTCGGCGCGCAGGCGACCCGCGCCGCGCGGGTTGCCGTCGATGCAACACCCCGTCGCATGAGCGACGTGGCCGCCACGCTCGGCGCATCCAGAACTCGTCGGTTTTTCAGCGTCGAGTTGCCATTGATGCTGCCCGGTCTGCTGGCTGGGGCCGGTCTGGTCATGCTGTCGACCATGAAGGAATTGCCGGCCACGTTGCTGCTTGCGCCGATCGGGTTCGACACGTTGGCGACCGAGATCTGGAATGCCGGTGACGCTGGGGCCCTTGCCCAGAGTTCCCTTGCCAGCCTGGTGCTCGTGGCGTTGAGCGCGGTGCTCACCTGGGCGGTGGTGCTGCGTCGTATCGACAACTACTGAGGGCCGACCTGGCTGCCGACGACGCTCGACCGGCTCAGCTCGCAGTCACGAGGATCCGGGCGCTCGCAAAGCCACCGACCCCGACGGCGGCGCCGCCGATGTGGACCGTGGCGGTCCCATCGGGCGACATCGCCGTGACCGTTCCCTCGGAGCCGGGTGTGATCGATGACGCTTCGAGAAAGTCGAGCATGCCCTCGGTGAACTCGAGTTCTTCGGGGATGCGCTGGACCACGAATTGGTTTCCCACGCCGACTTCGTCGAGCGCGATCAACGCCGGTGCTTCGTAGGCACTGCCCGGGATGGGGTTTCCGTGCGGGCAGGTGGTGGGGTCGTCGAGGCGGGCCATCATCGCCTTTTCGACCGTGGGAGAGATGACGTGTTCCCACTTGCCGGCTTCTTGATGCGCCTCGGCCCACGACAGACCGAGGATGTCGGTGAGAAAACATTCGGCCAGCCGATGCCGGCGGACGACGATCTCGGCCAGGTGCATGCCTTTCTCGGTGAGGGTGATCTCGCGGCCTGATTCCACCAAGCCCTCGGCCTCGAGCCGCTTCATCATTTCGCTGACAGCCGGCCGGGACACGTCCATGCGTTCGGCGATGCGGGCCTGGATGACGTCGAGGTCGTCCTCGTCGAGTTCGTAGATGGTCTCGCAGTACTCCTCGAACGCAGGATGCCATTCCGGGGATTCGTACTCGGACATGTCCGCAGCCTAGTGGCCGGGCGGGGTGCCGTCTCCGTCGCCGAGATGGGCCTCGAGCCACCCGTGGTCGAGAGTGGCGGGCAGACCGATCGCAACGATCTGCGACTGGCGCACCGTTCGTTCGCTCGGCAGGAGTGACCATCGTTCACCGACCCGCTGGAAGACGAGCGATCCTGCGGGGGTCGTGAGCAGACCTTTGGCCCGCACGATCCCGGACGGGAGAGCGCCGGCCATCGCCCGCACCGTCGCCTCGTCGAGGGTGCCGCCGCGCCAACTCCAGGTCTCGAACGGCACCCCATGGTCGTGGATGTGGCCCGGTTCGTGGTGATCGGCGCGCGGTTCGAGATCGAGCAGGATCCGAGGGTCGATCTCGGCGTTGGTTGCCGCCACAGTCGGGACGGTCGGGGCATGTTCGGCGACCACGGCTGCCGCCGCTGCCGAGTCACCGAGGTCAGCTTTGTTGAGCACGACCAGGTCGGCGGCGCGGAGTTGGGCCCGGATGGTCTCACCGACATAGGGGTCGGTGACCTGACGGCTGATGTCGACCGCGTCGACCAGCACGATGACGAGGTCGAGGCGATACGGCTTGGCATGGCAGTAGGCCGCGATACCGGCGGGATCAGCCACACCACTGGCCTCGATCACGAGCCGTTGGGGGAGCGGCTCGACCATCGAGAGGTCGTCGAGTGCACCGGCGAGCCCGTCGACCAGCGAACAGCAGATGCAGCCGTTGGGAAGCGTCACTGTCTTGCCGTCGCCCTGGTCCACGAGTTGCGCGTCGATGTCGAGTTCTCCGAAGTCGTTCACCATGATGGCGACGCGTTCGTCGGCGACCGAGAGCAGGTGATTGAGCAGGGTGGTCTTGCCGGCACCGAGGTAGCCACCGAGAACGGTGACGGCGACGCGATCGCCGGTCACGGCCTCAGCCGCCGGTTGCGGCAGGGAACTTCTTCCCGCCGAGCACCGTGCCCCACACGCCGATGTCTTTGAGTTTCATCGGATCGACCTCGTAGGGGTCTTCTTCGAGGATGGCGAAGTCGGCGAACTTGCCCGACTGGATCGATCCGATCTCGTGGTCGAGTTTGAGCTGGCGGGCGGCGTCGATGGTGGCGCCTCGCATGGCGGTCTCGACCGAGATGCATTCGTCGGGTCCGAGCGTCTTGCCGGTGGATGTCTGGCGGTTCACTGCACACCACATGACGTGGAGGTGACCCATGGGGGTGACCGGCGCGTCGGAATGGATCGAGAACGGCACACCGAGACGTTCGGCTGTGCCGCACGCATCCATCCGGGCGGCCCGCTCGGGGCCGACGGTGAACTCGGCGTGTTCGTCACCCCAGTAGAAGATGTGGTTGCTGAAGATGTTGGCGTGCATGCCGAGCGCCGCCATCCGGGCGTACTGGGCCGGCGTGGTCAGCTGGCAGTGCTGCACGGTGTGGCGATGATCCCAGCGGGGATGTCGTTCGAGCACGGCCTCGACCGCCGAGATGAACACCTCCGACGCCTCGTCGCCGTTGCAGTGGCAGTGCACGGTGAGCCCAGCCCGGTGGAAGATCTCGAGCGTGTCGGTCATCGTCTCGGGGGCCATGACCCAGATGCCGTTCTCGGCGTTGCCTTCCGGTGGGTTGTGGTAGTGAGGCCACGAGATCCGGGCGGTGAATCCCTGGATCGAACCGTCGAGCATCAGCTTGATGATGCCGAACTTGAGCTTGTCGTTCGAGGGGTTGTCGCGACGCTCGACTGCCCGCTGGGCGAGCTCGTGGAGGTCCATCGGCCCACTGAACGTCGAGCCGGCAACCATGACGCGGGCCGGGTACTCGGGATCGTCGGTGACCTGACGCCACTCGTCGAGACCCTCGTCGGTGAACAGGCTGCCCCCGAGATCGGTGATGGTCGTGTGCCCGGCATTGCGAGCCTCGAAGGCGTACCCCCACTTCGTTTCGGGGCTGCTGATGTCGAGTCGCATTTTGCGAAAGCCCGACGTCGCCAGTCGCATCGCCGCGGGTTCTTGGAGTTCCCCGTTGGGTTTGCCGTCCTCGCCGAGTTGGATGCCGGGCGTCGGGTTGTGCTCGGTGATCTCCTCGCGACGGAGCATTTCGCTGTTGACCGTGGCGAGGTGACCGCTGGCGTGCTGGATGAAGATCGGGCGCGTCTCGGAGACGGCGTCGAGGTGGCGGCCGACCAGGCGCTCACCGCGCAGGTAGATCGGGTCGAGTCCCCAGCCGACCAGGGTCTCGGACGGATCGTCCATGTCCATCTCGGCTTCGCGCAGACGTTCCTGAATGGCCTCGATCGTTTTGCATCCGGCCCAGATCTTGCCGTCGGGAGCCCGTCGGTCGAAGAAACCCAGGTAGGTGTTTGCCCACATGCCGCCGGTCATGTTGTGGCTGTGGGCCTCGACGAAGCCCGGTGTGATCACATGGTCGACGAAGGTTTCGTCGACGGTGTGCGGTCCCCAGGATTGCAGTTCGGCGAGATCGCCGACGCCGAGGATGCGATCGCCTCGCACCGCGACCGCTTCGGCGAATGGAAAGCCGGGATTCATCGTAATGATCCGGCGGGCGGGATAGATGACGGTTTCGTTCACGACAGTCCTTGCGCGCTCGATCGGTTGTGGGATTACTATCAGGCCAACTGGTAAAGACCTTAACGTAATCGTTAGGGTCCATAACTGGGGGAGACGGCGCCGCCGTCTCGGACAACAGGAGGGGACCTCTGTGAGGAAACGACTACTCGCGTTGCTGGCGATCCTGCTCAGCTTTGCAATGCTCGCCGCTGCGTGCGGTGATGACGACGATGCTGGTGGCGACGCCGGCGACGACATGGCGACGGAGGATGACTCCGGCGACGACATGGACGACGAGCCAGCGGAGGACGACGACGAGTCGACCGCCGACATGTCCGATGTGGCCGAGGAGGCCGAGGGCAGCGACGCCGGTGACTCCGGCGCGGTCGACACCGGCCCGGTTGCCGGTGGCACGCTGTTGATCCAGAGCACGCAGGTGCCGCGTCACCTCAATGGCACGGTTCAGTCGGGCTATGCCACTGCGGTGCCTGGCACGCAGCTCAACGCGTCGCCGTTGCTGTTCGACGAGAACTTCCAGCCGCAGCCGTACCTGGCCGAGAGCTGGGAGATTGCCGACGACGGCCTGTCGGTGACTCTCAACCTGGTGCAGGGCGCCGTGTTCCACGATGGCGAGCCGATCACGTCCGAGGACGTGAAGTTCTCGCTCGAGACCTCCCAGGCCAACCACCCGTTCAAGACGATGTTCGCCGCCGTGTCGAGCGTCGACACGCCCGACGACCACACCGTGGTCATCAACCTGAGCGAACCGCACCCGGCGATCCTGCTTGCCATGTCGCCCGGTCTGCTCCCGATCATTCCCGAGCACGTCTACAACGACGGTCAGGAGATCAAGGAGCACCCGTGCAACGCCGGTACCGACTGCTTCGTCGGCTCGGGTCCGTTCACCCTCGCCGAGTACGAGGCCGGCTCGATCATTCGGCTCAAGGCCTTCGAGGACTTCTTCATCGCCGATCGTCCGTACCTCGATGAGATCATCATCGAGATCGTGCCCGACCCGGCGTCGATCGTCATCGGCCTCGAGAACGGCGACACCGACCTGTCGGCCACCCTCGGCGGTGCCGCCAATGTGGTTCGTCTGCAGGAGAACGACGACGTGATCGTCACCGCTGACGGCCACGCTGCGGTCGGTCCGATCCAGTGGCTCGAGTTCAACCTGGCCGATCCCGCACTGTCGAACGTCGTCGTACGGCAGGCGATCGCTGATGCGATCGATCGTGAGTTCATGAGTGATGTGCTCGATCTGGGGACCACGTTCCCGGCCACCACGGGTATTCACCCGGGCAGCCCGTTCCACAACCCGAACACCGAGCAGTACGGTGCCGGCATCGAGGCGGCGCAGGCTCGCCTCGCCGATGCGGGTATCGATCCGAGCACGATCTCGTTGGCCATCGACTACATCCCGGTGTCGGGCTCGCAGCTCGCATACGCCGAGTACATCGTGCAGCAGCTTCAGGACGTCGGGTTCGACGCCGAGGTCAACACGCTGCCCGACTTCCCGTCGTGGGCCGGCCGTGTGGCCGCTGGTGAGCACCAGATGACGGTCAACAACGTCTGGAACTGGGGCGACCCGGTGATCGGTGTTCACCGCACCTACCTGAGCACCAACAACGTCGGTGTGATCTGGACCAACAACACGGGCTACAACAACCCCGACGTCGACGCGCTGCTGGCGCAGGCCGGTGCCGAGTTCGACTTCGACACCCGTGTCGATCTCTATGCGCAGGCACAGGAGATCATCAACCAGGACGTGCCGATGGTGTACCTCAACACCCCGCCGTTCTGGCAGGCCTTCCAGCCACGGGTCCAGAACCCGCCGATCGGCATCTGGGGTCAGCTCGGCCCGATGCACGAGGTGTGGCTGGCCGAGTAGGCCCCCCCTCACACGGAGTACATGGAGTACATGACGTGAACCACATCACGGCCAGGGTCGCCTGGAGTCTCGGGCTGATCCTGGCCGTGATCGTCATGTGCTTTTCGCTGATCCACCTCGCCCCCGGCGATGTCGCGATCGTCATCGCCGGTGACAGCGGTGCCGGCGATCCCGAGGTCATTGCGGAGATCCGCGAAGATCTCGGGCTCGACGACCCGTTCCTGGTCCAGCTGGGTGGCTATGTCGGCGACGTCGCCCAGGGCGATCTCGGGACCTCCTACCGGTTCAACGAGCCGGTGACCGAGCTGATCGTGACCCGACTGTGGCCGACCTTCCTGCTGGTCGGCACTGCGGTCAGCTTCGCCATCGTGCTCGGGGTGCTGGTGGGGGTGTTCACCGCCCGGCGACCGGAGAGTCCGGTCAGCCATGGCGTCACCGTCTTCTCGCTCACCGGCTATTCGATGCCGGTCTTTTGGACCGGTCTGCTGCTCGTCATCATGTTTGCGTCGAATGTGCAGTGGTTCCCCGTTTCGGGGATGCGGGACGTCCGTCTCGAGGGCAACTGGCTCGAGGAGTGGATCGACGTCGCCCACCATTTGGTGTTGCCGGCGATCACGCTCGGCGTGATCTATCTGGCGCAGTACTCACGTCTGTCTCGGGCGTCGATGCTCGAAGTGCTGCAGTCCGACTATGTGCGTACCGCTCGGGCCAAAGGGCTCGCCGAGCGCCGGGTCGTGTACAAGCACGCTCTGCGCAACGCCGTGATTCCGGTGGTGACGGTCGCCGGTCTGCAGTTCGGTCAGATGCTGTCGGGAGCGTTGCTGGTCGAGACGGTCTTCAACTGGCCCGGCCTGGGGCGACTGGCCGCTGATTCGGTGTTCCAGCGCGACGCGCCGGTGTTGCTCGGCATTCTCATCCTGTCGTCGACACTCGTGGTGATCATCAACATCCTGACCGACATCGTGTATCGCCTCATCGATCCGCGCATCCGAGTGGGGGGTCCGTCCCAGTGACCGTTCCCGTGACCGGCGTCTCCCCCGAGCAGGGCGATCTCGGGCCGCCGGGCCGTCAGGCCCTGCGTCTGTTCATCCGCAACAAGGCGGCGGTGTTCGGCCTGGTCCTGCTGACTGCCATCGTCTTCATGACCCTGTTCGGCTCGTTCTTCTACGACCAGGACCCGAGCCGGATCATCGCCCGCCCGCTGCAGG
>Ga0181578_10000116_pt1 | contig 67074 bp, 81 predicted proteins | sample 071ome_21_FD_148659 | JGI IMG/M metagenome (GOLD analysis project Ga0181578, IMG submission 148659) | Coastal salt marsh microbial communities from the Groves Creek Marsh, Skidaway Island, Georgia - 071401CT metaG (spades assembly) | ecosystem: Environmental > Aquatic > Marine > Intertidal zone... | reverse complement strand
ACAACGACCGCGGCTGCGCCGTAGCCGCCGCCGAATTCGGCGTGATGGCCGGCGCCGATCGTGTGGAAGGAACTTTGTTCGGCAACGGTGAGCGAACCGGCAACGTCGACATCGTCAACCTGGCCATGAATCTGTTCGTCAACGGCGTCGACCCCGAACTCGACATCTCCGACATCGACGCCCTGCGACGCACTGCTGAGTACTGCAACCGTCTTCCGGTCCATCCGCGCCATCCCTACGTGGGCGACCTCGTGTACACCGCGTTCAGCGGAAGTCATCAAGACGCCATCAAGAAGGGTTTCGAGGCGATCGATCGCAAGGCAGCCGCCGCCGGTCGCGCGCCGGGCGAGTACGAACAGTGGGGCGTTCCGTATCTTCCTCTCGACCCCAAGCATCTCGGGCGCACGTACGAAGCCGTGATTCGCGTCAACAGTCAAAGTGGCAAGGGTGGCGTGGCCTACGTGATGAAGACCGAACACGGTTTCGACCTTCCCCGACGACTCCAGATCGAGTTCTCGAAGAGCATCCAACACATCACCGAAGATCTCGGCACCGAGATCAGCCCCCTCACGATGTGGGACGCCTTCAAGTCCGAGTACTTCCCGATCGAACCCCGCTTCGTGCTCGAGAGTCACGAGATGCGCAGTCAATCGAGCAACGGAGGTCGGACGTCGATCACCGCCCAACTGGTCGTCGACGGACGACACGTCACGATCAGTGGCGACGGCAACGGCCCGATCGATGCATTCGTCACCGCCATGCGTACCGGTCTGGGCGCCTCGCTCGACGTGGTCGACTACAGCGAACACGCGATCGGTAAGGGGTCCGAGGCGGAAGCCGTGGCATATGTCGAGACCGTCTCCGAATCAGGGGACGTGCTCTGGGGCGTCGGAACCGACGAGAACACCGTGACGGCGTCATTGAGGGCCGTGTTGTCGGCGCACGAGCGCCACCAGAGTCGGCACTGAGCACTAACGTCGGGGCAGACGCCCGAATCGACTAAAGGAGTGGGACATGCGAGTGACGGTCGACTACGACATGTGTGCATCGACGGGTTCGTGCATGCAGGTCTGTCCCGAGGTGTTCGAAGTCCGCAGCGACGGCTATCTCTACGTGTTGCTCGAGGAGCCTGGTGAAGAGCTGCGAGAGAAAGTCGAGCAGGCCGCCGACCTCTGCCCGACAGCCGCGATCACCGTCGAGGGCTGATCTGTCCTTCCACCGCAAGCTCCGATCGGCGTGGAACAGCGCCGATTCCATGCTCTGTGTCGGACTCGACCCGGATCCGACGCGATTTCCCGAGAGTGTCGACCGCGACGCACGCGGAGTACTCGACTTCTGTCGAACCGTTGTCGATGCCACGGCACACACGGTCTGCTCGTTCAAGCCGCAGATCGCCTACTTCTCAGCTCTCGGCGCCGAGCGCGAACTCGAACTCCTGTGCGCGCACATTCGATCGTCGGCCCCCCACGCCGTGTTGATCCTCGACGCCAAACGAGGTGACATCGGCTCGACCGCCGAGCGCTACGCCGTCGAAGCGTTCGAGCGCTACGGGGCCGACGCCGTCACCGTCAATCCTTATCTCGGCACCGACTCTCTCGAACCGTTTCTCGCTCACCGTGACAAGGGCACGATCGTGCTGTGTCGTACGTCAAATCCCGGTGGAGCCGACCTCCAGAATCTGAGAGTCGACGGCACACCTCTCTATGAGCACATCGCCCGCCTCGCGGTCGACGACTGGTCGCACAAAGGTGAGGTCGCGCTCGTGGTGGGAGCGACGGTTCCCGACGAACTGCGACGAGTTCGCTCCATCGTCGGCGATCTGCCGCTCCTCGTTCCCGGTGTAGGCGCACAGGGGGGCGACGTAGTCGCCACCGTCTCCGCCGGTATCGACTCGACCGGCTACGGGATGATGATCAATTCGTCGCGCGCGGTGCTGTACGCGAGTGGTGGATCGGATTGGATCGACGCCACGCGCCGAGCCGCCGAAGCGACCCGTGACGAGATCCGCGCCGCATCCACCCGTTAAGAGTCCATCTCTGGTGCGCGATCTTCACCTATACGGTGAATGAACCTCACCAGAACACCGTTCAGGCGTGGAGGGTGTGCACCGACACGATGCCGGGCGACGATCGCAACTCTCCGAGGACTGCGTCGGGCACTGAGCCCGACGTGGCGATCACCATGAGGGCCGAACCTGGTTGCGGACTACGACCCACGTCCATGTCGTTGATGTTGACCCCGGCGTTGCCAAGGATCGTGCCGACCACACCGATCACACCAGGTCGATCGTCGTTGCGCACCACCATCATGGTTTCGGCGGGCGGAATATCGGTGGTGTGATCCTCGATCATCACCAGTCGATGCTCTCCTCGACGACCGGTCAGAGTTCCAGCGATGCTGTGCCCACCCCCGCGAAGAGTCAAGAGGTTCACGAACTCCTGGGACTCTCGCGACGCCAGCTCACGAACTTCGACGCCGGCGGCTTTGGCCATCTGCGGAGCGTTCACATAAGTGACGGGCTCGTCGTGGATCGCTCCGAAGAAACCCTTCAGCACGCTGAGGGTCAGGATCCGGTTGTCGTACTGGGCGATGTCGCCTTCGGTGTTGATGTCGAGCTGCGCTGGCACCTGATCGACCAGTCGAGCGAAGAGTCGTCCGAGTCGCTCGGCCAAAGGAAGGAACGGACGCAACGTCTCGTTCGCCTCGGCAGCCGAGACATTCACTGCGAACGGAACGAAATCTCCGGCCAAGGCCAGCTGCACCATGTCGGCAATCGTGTCTCCGGCTTTGTCCTGGGCCTCACGGGTGCTCGCGCCGAGATGCGGCGTGACGACCACGGAGTCGAGTTCGAACAGCGGACTCTCGGTGCAGGGCTCGACGTCGAACACATCGAGGGCCGCGCCGGCGATCTGACCCGACCGAATTGCTTCGGCCAGCGCCGCTTCATCGACGATGCCACCGCGCGCCACGTTGATCACTCGAAGATCGGGCTTGGCCTTGGCGAGAAGGTCACGTCCGATGATCCCCTTCGTCTCCTTCGTCTTCGGAAGGTGAACAGTGATGAAGTCGCTCTGAGCGATCACGTCGTCGAGAGCAAGAAGATCGACGTTCATCTGACGAGCCCGCTCGGACGTGACGAACGGATCGAACGCCACGAGGCGCATACCGAACCCGGCCGCCCTCTGAGCCACCAACTTGCCGATGCGTCCGAGCCCGATGATGCCGAGGGTCTTGTCAGCCAGTTCGACACCCTCCCATCGACTGCGTTCCCAACGGCCGGCCTTCAATGCTGCGTGCGCCTGCGCGACGTTGCGCGCCGAGGCGAGGAGCAGGGCCATGGTGTGTTCGGCGGCCGACACGATGTTGCTCTGTGGCGCGTTCACGACCATCACACCGCGAGTCGTGGCTGCCTCGACGTCGACGTTGTCGAGGCCGATGCCGGCCCGGCCGACCACCATGAGATCGGTCGCGGCGGCCAACACCTCGGCCGTCACCTGGGTGGCCGATCGGATGATCAGTGCATGAACCCCGGCCAGAGCGGCCGGCAATCCGGCGGCCGTGACGTCGGTGTTCACGATCACCTCGTGCCCAGCCGCCCGAAGACGGTCGAGGCCTCCTTCGGCAATCTCTTCGGTGACCAGGATGCGAGCCATAGACAGTTTCCTATCGTGGCCGGTCGACCATGACCACGAAGAACCGGTTTGACATTTCGTTCACTCGACGTGACGGGTGACCGGACCAGCCAGCGGCACTCCGACTGCTACAACGGGAATTGATGCCGACGACCGACCCCGTGATCCGCACCCTCGACGAGTTGGGTGACATGGACCAACTTCTCCGGGTGGCCGACCGCATTTGGGGAACCGAACCTGGCGCATTCGTCAGTTCGTCGTTCCTCATGGCCCTCGTCCATGCCGGCGGCTACGTGGCCGGCGCTTTCGTCGACGACCAGATGGTGGGTGTCTCGTTCGGGATGTTGGCTCGCCACGAACACGGAGGTCGAAGCGAATGGTGTCTCCATTCGCACATCACCGGTATCGAACCCGGCCGCCAGCACACCGGACTCGGACGGGTTCTGAAACGGCACCAACGCGACTGGAGTCGCGCCCGCGGCCTGTCGGCGGTCACCTGGACCTTCGACCCGCTGGTTCGCCGCAACGCTTGGTTCAACCTGCATGTCCTTGGTGCCGTGGCCGTGAGCTACCACGTCGACTTCTACGGGGCCCTCGGTGATCACATCAACGGGGCTGACGACAGTGACCGCGTCCTCGCCTACTGGAGCGTCGACGCGCCGCGCTCACGGGCCGCCGACGTAAGTGTGCTGACCTCGATCACTCCCGACGTCGACGACATCGTGGTCGCGATCCCCGACGACATCGTCGAGATCCGGCGTCAGGATCCCGAGGCTGCCCGTCGTTGGCGTCGTGACCTGCGAGCCCGTCTCGGTCCCCTGCTCGACGAAGGTCACGTCGTGGGTGTCACCAGCGAAGCGAAGTACGTCGTGTCCCGGCGCCCGATCGAGGAGACTCTTGCCCATGGTTCGTGAATCGATTCCGCCGATCCGCATCGACCGGATCGAGCTCCGCCGAATCTCGCTGCCGCTCGTGACCCCGTTTCGAACCTCGTTCGGAACCGAGACGGCGCGTGACATCCTGCTCGTGCGGGTGGAGGCCGACGGCGTCGAAGGATGGGGCGAGTGCGTGGCCGGCAACGAACCTCTCTACTCGAGTGAGTACGTCGAGGCATGTCAGCACGTCACCGCTCACCATCTGATTCCGCGACTTCTGGGACACGATCATGGACTCGTCGACGCCGACCGAGTGGCCGAGGTTCTCGAACCCATCAAGGACCACCGCATGTCGAAAGGTGCACTGGAAGCAGCCGTTCTCGACGCGCAACTGCGACAGCACGGCCTGTCGATGGCCGATCGATTCGGCGCCGTGCAAAACCGCGTGCCATCGGGCGTCTCGGTCGGGATCATGGACTCGATCGACCAACTCGTAAGCGCAGTCGGTCGTTACCTCGACGACGGGTACGTTCGCATCAAGTTGAAGATCGAACCGGGTTGGGATCTCGAGCCGGTCGCCGAGATCCGGCGCACCTTCGGTGATTCGGTTCCGTTGCAGGTCGATGCCAACACCGCCTACACCCGCCACGACGGTCCACATCTCGCGCGTCTCGACGAGTTCGGTCTCCTTCTCATCGAACAACCACTACCCGAGGACGACGTGACCGGCCACGCCCTCATCGCTCGTCAGGTCGAAACTCCCGTCTGTCTCGACGAATCGATCACGTCGGCGGCAGCCGCCGTCGACGCCATCGAACGCGGTGCCTGTTCGATCGTCAACATCAAGGCCGGTCGAGTGGGCGGCTACCTCGAAGCAATTCGAGTGCACGACGTGTGTGCCGAGCGCGGTGTCCCGGTGTGGTGCGGCGGCATGCTCGAGACAGGCATCGGTCGGGCCATGAATCTCGCACTCGCGGCACTGCCCAACTTCACCCTGACCGGCGACGTCTCGGCATCGGAGAGGTTCTGGGCCCGCGACATCGTCGACGAGCCGGTTCGACTCCAGGACGGCCACGTGCACGTGCCCACTCGCCCAGGAAGTGGCGTCGAGGTCGATCGAAAGTTCCTCGACTCGGTCACCACCTCGACCGTGGAGGTCGGCCGATGACCCGTGTATGGTCCCCGACATGAGCCACGAATTCCTCTCCGACGAATGGATGGACGCCGCCCGTGCCATTCGAGCCAAGTACGAGGGCCAAGCACCCAAGATCTCGGCCGTGATCCGCATCAATCAGGTGATCACCGACGTTCCCTTCGGAAGTGGCGAGATCAAGAGCTACGTCGACACCTCATCGGGTGACATGCAGATGGAACTCGGGGAACTCGACAGTCCCGATGCGACCGTCACCACCGACTGGGCCACGGCTCGCGCCATGTTCGCACTCGGCGACCAAGCCGTCGCGATGCAAGCGTTCATGACCGGCAAGATCAAGGTCGAGGGCGACATGATGAAGATCATGTCGATGCAGACCGCCGTTCCTCAAAGTGACGTCACTCTCAAGATCGCCGAAGAAATCAAGGCCATCACGAACTGACTGCAGATCTCGGCGTTCGTTCGGTCGACACGACGAACGACGCGGCGGTGAACGACACCAATGTGATGCCGAAAGCCACCGCGAAGGCGATGTGATAGGACGCCGCGACTCCTCCCGCGAGCGTCGCTTGTTGAACTGTGGTCATGACGACCGCCCCGAGCACAGCTCCGATCTGATTCATCAACTGCTGCATGGCCCCGGCGACTCCGAGGTCGCGATCGTCGACGGAATTGGCCACCAACGACGTGAGTGCCGGGTTGGCGATTCCGATTCCGGCACCCGAGAGCGCCAGGGCGATCACGACGAACCACAGAGCGGTATCGGGTGAGACGAAGGCGAACAGAGCCATCGACGTCGCCACACTTGCCGCTCCGAACATCCCGGTCGCCCGTTCGCCGATTCGAAGTGTCACGAGGCTGGCAAGTGGCGCGATCAACGCGAACACGAGTGGCCGGGCGATCACCACGAGTGAGATCTTCGACGTGCTGAAACCCAAGACGTCACTCATGATCAACGGAGCCATGAGAAATCCGCCCATGTAGGCGAAGTTGCTCAGGGACTGCGACAGGATCGGCAAGGCGATGTTGCGCGTGCGCACCCACTGGAGCGGCAGAAGCGGATGCGACGTGGATCTCTCGACCGATACGAACCAGCGCAACGACAGTGCTCCGACGACGAGAAGGCCGATGATGATCGGATTGCTCCAGCCCCACCGCGGACCCTGATTGACGCCGGCGAGGATGGCCGTGGCCGCGAGTCCGAGAGCTATCGATCCTCGCACGTCGAACTTCACGTCGCGTGCCCTCTCGGTATCGGGAAGGAGCCACACGGCGATGGCTACTCCCACCACGCACAAAGGAGCTTGGACGGCGAAGATCACCCGCCATCCGAACGCTTCCACGATGGGTGCACCAGCCACCACGCCGAGCACCGGCGCGATGGCATTGACGAAGGCCCAATAACTGAGCGGCCTCACTCGCTGATCGGCGGGAAACAGACGATTGACGTAGGCCATGGTGGCCGGGCCAGTAGCGGCACCCAGGGTGGCCGACAGGGTACGAAAAGCGATCATGGAGCCCGCACTCCACGCCAAAGCGGTGAGAGCCGCAAAGATCCCTGCGCCGAGCAGACCGCCCACGAAGATTCGCTTGTGGCCCCAGAGATCCCCGGCCTTGCCGTAGGCCGGGCCCACAACACCGAACGCGAGCATCGGTCCGGTGATGCTCCACGACACGATCGATACCGACGACCCGAACTCGTCGGCGATCGACTGCAACGAGACGACGAGGATCGTGATCGTGAATCCGACGGTGAAAAGAGCCGTCAGAACGACCAGAAGCAACGCCCATTCGCGCTCGATGGGAACCCGTCGCCCGAGCCAGCGGCGGAACAGGTTCGGCCACGGAACGACACCGATCTCGTCGACACCGGCCGAGTCGACGTTGAGAGTCTGGCGATCAGGAGCACGGGCCTCGGAGCCCACGATTCACGACTTGGGAACGAGAGCCGACATCGCCGACGTGAGACCGGCGACCGTCCAACGATCGTTCTGCTTGATCTCTTCGGCGTTGGTCCACGACTGCACACGCGTGACCTGACCACCCTGGACGAAGAACGTCTCACCCGAGAACTCGCACGATTCCGACGACAGATAGGCGACGAGAGGGCTCACATTGGCCGGATCCCATACGTCGAACGCTCCGTCCTTGGCGGCCATGACGTCCTCGAGGCCGGGAGTAGCGAGAGTCAGACGAGTACGAGCCGCCGGAGCGATCGCATTGCTCTTCACGTTGTAGCGAGACAGTTCCTTCGCGCAGATCTGGCTGAAGGTGGCGATACCCGATTTGGCGGCACCGTAGTTGCCCTGTCCGGGGTTGGCGAACAAGCCCGACGTGCTCGAGGTGTGCACGACGTTGCGAACTTTGGTGGAACCGTTCTTCGACTGTTCGCGCCAGTACGCCGCCGCATGACGGGTGGGTGCGAAATGGCCCTTCAAATGAACGGCTATTACGGCGTCCCATTCGGCTTCCGACATGTTGACGAGCACGCGATCACGGAGAATTCCCGCGTTGTTCACGAGGATGTCGAGGTCGCCGAACGTCTCGACGGCCTGATCGATCATGTGCTTCGCACCCTCCCAGTCGGCCACGTTGTCGGTGTTGACGATGGCCTCTCCGCCCATGGCGCGGATATCGGCGACCGTCTGCTCGGCCGGCGTCTGATCGGTTCCCGACCCGTCGTTCGCTCCACCGAGATCGTTCACGACGACCTTGGCACCTTCGGCGGCGAACAACAGCGCGTGTTCACGCCCGAGACCTCGACCGGCTCCGGTGATGATGGCGACTCGACCCTGCAACGCACCCATGCTTCGACTCCTCACGAACGGGCACTCGAACCCTTCCGAGTGCGCCGGCGAACCTTAGGTTCAGGAACCGAAATACGCCAGTTCGACCACCGTGCCACGAGCCACGACCTGACCCGATGTGACGGGTCGGCCCTCGACCAGGATTGCGACCAGGATCCCACCGGTGTTCCCGGTGATCGTTCCGACCACCAGCCCGGCGTCGGTGAGCGCCTGTACGACCTGACCGTGGTTCATGCGCTCCAGAACGGGCACCGTCACCACGTCGGGACCTTTCGAAACGACGACCGTGACTTCGCTGTCGCGCTCGGCGAGTTCGCCAGGCGGCGGCACCTGAAAGCCGATCTGGCCGACGGGCACGTCGGTGAAGTACTGGTCCTCGACTCGACGAATACGCAACTTCAGATCGGCGAGGACACCTTCGGCGGCGTCGGCCGTCTGTCCACGTAGTTCGGGAACGACACGTGGTTCCGGACCTGTCGAGACGATCACATCGACGACGGTTCCCTTGACCACTTCGTCACCGGCGACCAAGTTGGGTTGGCTCGTCACCGCCCAGCGCGCAATCGAACCGGCCGGCACTTCTTCGCTGTAGCCGTCTTCACGACGGATCTCGAGTCCGAGCGACGCCAGTTGTGCCGCGGCCTCGTCGGCGGAAACGCCGACGATGTCGGGAAGAGGCACCGGAGGAGGACCGCTCGACAACACGAGAACGAGCACTCCGTCTCGCGCCAACGAGGTTCCCGATTCGGGCTCGGTACGTACCACTTTGCCGACGGCAATCGCGTCATCGAACTCTTCGATGGTCTCGACACGCCACCCGTATTTGGTCACGGCGTTCGTGGCCTCACCTTCGTCGAGACCGACGAGGACCGGAATGCGCTCCGAGTCCTCGCTCACCGACCGATAGACGAAAAAACCACCCACGACCAGTGCGAGCACGCCGACCGCAGCCGCCACCCAACGTCCCACCCGCGGATGAGCGGCACTATTCGTGGGCTCGACCGTCACGTCGTGGTGGGTCTCGGTTTCGACGAGTGCATCTCGTCCCTCGGTCGAAGCCGCTGGTTCGACGTCGGGACGCACGACCTCACCCGTGGCGTCGTCGAACACCACGGGAGGAGGTGTGGGACGTGGCAACGACCCAGCTGCCTGGACCAACGCGCGTCCGAGTTCGGCGGCACCGAATCTTTGCTCGGGGTCGAATCGCCCCGCGCGTTCGAGAACCGTGGCCAACGGACCGAGATCGGCCGACACCGGGAACAGCCGATCGTGTCGGGCCGAGAGAGTGGCGACCACCGAATCGGCCAGGAAGGGGACTGCCCCCGTGATGGCTTCGCTCAACACGAGCGCCAGTGCGTACACATCGGTCTTCTCGTCGACCGATCGTCCCGCTGCTTGTTCGGGAGATGCGTAACGAGCTCGCTCCATCGAAACGTCGTTCGGTGTCTCCCATGCGCGTTCGGCGATCGCCGACACGACACCGATGTCGCTCAACGATGCCTCTCGGTCATTGTCGAACGCGATGGCGCTCGGTCGTAGGTCGAGATGGACGAGTCCGGCACGATGGGCACGATCGAGCGCCCGACAGATCGCCACTCCCACCACTACCGCCTGTGACGGCGACAGGCGACGACCGCGATCGAGCATGTCCTGCAGGGTTCCCCCGGCCGGGCGAGTCGATGCCACGTACGAACGGGGGCTGCCGTCGACGTCGGTCGTGCCGACTGCGACCACCGGAGTGATCGATCGATGGTCGAGGGCACCAACCTTCTCGGCTCGCTCAGCGATGGCTCCACCCGACGTTCGCGTCGCCTCGGCCGTGAACAAGCGCAGATTCACCGAGGTCGACGAGGTCTCGTCGACGCCGGCGTAAAGCGTCGACGCCGACGACTGCGACACCACACGATCGAGACGAAAGCGCCCATCGATCGTGCGACCGAGAAGGAGGTCGAGCTCATCGGAGAACTCGGCGTTTTCCCGGTCGTTCATAGGGTGACGACCCTAGTGCTCGACGACGAGATGTGACCGTCGACGAGCCCGAAAACGCCCGTCGACGGTGCGTTCGACCCGGTGACAGGCGACAATGATGTCGTGACGGAAATCGTCGAAGCAACGACCGACAATGCAGTTCCCCCGACCCGACGACGTCGGGTGAACAAGGAACTGTTGATCCTCAGTCTCGCAGTCGGACTCGGACTCACTCTCGTCGTCCTCGGCTTCCTGGCCGGCACCACTGGGCGCGAGGCTCTCGGATACCCCGATGCCATCGTCGACATCTCACCGGCACCCAACGATCGACAAGTGCTGTCGCAGACCGAGATCTCGGTCGACCTGCAAGACGGATACGAAGCGGTTCTGGTACTCGACGGCGTCGAGGTGCCGACAACTCCTCTCTCAGAAGTCGCCGGTCGACTCGCCGAGCCCGGCCAACAGATCGATCTGCCACCCACGGCGATTTACGACCAGGGGAACTCGCTCATTCGATTCACGCCGTCCGACGGCGCCGTCGTCGAGTCGTACTCGGTCGGTCGCCACGACGTGACGGTGATCTTCTGGGAGATCGAGAAGGGTCGCGCCACCGCGCGTAGTTACTCCTGGTCCTTCGAAGTTCTCTGACGGTCTCGTCGCGCGTTTCGCCCTCGTCAGTCGGGCAACTCTCCCGTGTCGAGAAGATGTCGGAAGCCCTCTTCGTCGAGCATCGGGACACCGAGGCTTTCGGCCTTGGTCACCTTGCTCGCTCCCGGTTCGCGCCCGATGACGACGGCAAACGTCTTGGCCGACACCGAACCCGGACTCTTTCCGCCTCTCTCTTTGATGGCGCGCTCAGCCGACTCGCGATCGAATCCGTCGAGAGTTCCGGTGACCACGACCGCCTTGCCCTCCAGCGTCTGAGGGGCATTCGACGTCTCGACGCGTCCGAAATCGACACCAGCGTCCCGTAGTTTCGCCACGAAGTCGAGATTGGCCTGCTGTGCGAACCACGAACTGATCGATCGCGCGATCACGTCCCCGACACCGTCGACCGTGGCCAACGTGTCGTCGGCCGCCGACATGATGGCGTCCAGCGTTCCGAATCGAGCAGCGAGCGCCTCGGCAGCCGACGGACCGAGATGCTTGATCCCGAGAGCGGTCAGAATTCTCGGCAGGGGACGCGTCTTCGATCCCTCGATCGACTCCAACAACTTTTCGGCACTGACACGACCGAAGCCTTCGAGAGTGAGAAGTTGGTCGACGGTCAGCGAGTACACGTCGCCTGGATCGGTCGCCAGACCGGCATCCGACAACTGCATGACGGTCCGCTCCCCCAACCCTTCGATGTCCATCGCACCTCGTGACGCGAAGTAGATGATCCGCTGATCGCGTTGATGAGGACACGAGGGTTCGACGCAACGTGTGTCCGATTCACCCTCCAGACGAACGAGAGTGCTCTTCAGCTCACAGGGACACACCTGCGGAAAGTTCCACGATTCGGCGTCGTCGGGGCGCAGGGACAGAACTGGTCCCACCACTTCGGGGATCACATCGCCCGCCTTGCGCACCACAACCGTGTCACCCGGTCGCACATCTTTCAGACGCACTTGGTCCTCGTTGTGCAGAGTCGCCATCGAAACCGTCGAACCACCGACGAACACTGGTTCGAGGACGGCGAAAGGTGTGGCACGACCGGTACGTCCGATCGAAACCTGGATGTCACGCAAAATCGTCGTGCGCTCTTCAGGTGGAAACTTCACGGCGATCGCCCAGCGCGGAGCTCTCGCCGTGTATCCGAGCACCCCACGTTGTCCGAGGTCGTCGACCTTCACGACGGCACCGTCGATCTCGTAGGGCAACGAATGGCGATTCTCCTGCCATTCCGTGCAGAACCGTTCGACCTCGGCCAGTGAATCGACGACTCGGATGTCTGGATTGACCGGGAATCCACACGCGGCGAGAAAGTCGAGTGTGTCGCGATGCGACGTGAGTTCCGGACCTCCGACAACCTCGCCGACTTGGTAGGTCCAAAAGGCGAGACCTCGTCCGGCGGTGACACTCGCGTCCTTCTGGCGAAGACTTCCGGCACCCGCATTACGCGGATTCACCGGAACCGGCTCCGGTCGACGACCAGCCGCCACACGTTCGAGATTCTCGGCCTCCTTCGCCGCACGCATCTTCTCGAAAGCCTCGATCGGGAGATACACCTCCCCGCGAACTTCGAGTACTTCAGGTATCGGGATCTTCTTGCGGCCCGACATGACGGTGGCAGGGAGTGCCTTCGGAACGACTGCGATTGTCGCCACGTTCGCGGTGACGTCCTCGCCCACCCGGCCGTCCCCCCGAGTGGCCGCCTGGACGAATTGTCCGTTCTCGTAGCGGAGACTGACTGCAAGGCCGTCGATCTTCAGTTCGCAGCAGTAGCGAATCGCCGCGCCCTCGTCGAGGCCCTTCATGACTCGCTCGCCCCACGCGCGTAGTTCGTCCACGTCCATCGCATTGTCGAGACTGGTCATCGGCACCCGATGAGTGACCGGGGCGAAAGTCTCGATGATGTCGCCCCCTACGAGTTGCGTTGGCGACGACGGTTCGGTCAATTCGGGATGGGCGGCTTCGAGTCGCTCGAGTTCACGGATCAGAGCGTCGTATTCGGCATCGGCGATCTCGGGTTCGGCGAGAGTGTGATACAGCCGCCGATGACGATCGATGACGCTGCGCAACTCGGCGATGCGTTCGACCGGATCCACGTCAGGCTCCGACGTTGAGACGTGTCGCCAGCGCTTGAGTTCGAACTCGCTCGGCGAGTTCGTGCACCTGATCGGTTACGAGCGCTGCCGACTCTGTGCTGTGCAGCGCAAGACCACATTCGGGAGTCACCAGGGATTGACGGCGCAGAAGTGTGGCGTCGCAGCCACCTTGCACGAGTCCGCACCACATCGATGCGAGCTTCTTGCACCAACGTTCGACCGATAGTCCGATCGGACCTCCTGTGGCGACCGCACCCCAGGCGACCCAGCCACCCTCCTGGAGGAAGTGGGCGATCTTCGGGGCGTCGTCCACCAGACGAGGCGACACCGGAACACTCAACACGTGAGGTCCGGCGGCGATCAGATGTCCGAGAGAGACATCGGAACACGAATGGAGTCCTACGACGGCGTTGCTTTCGACGGCGGCCATCGCCCCTGACATGAGATCGATTGCGGTATCTGGTGCGATCGGAAAGGAGTCGTCCTCGAGGTCGGTCAGATCCGGCTCGTCGATGACGACGAGTTGAGGGTTGTTCGGCAATGCTTCGGACACTGCATTCGACATGACGACGAGGTAGTCGCGCACGACACGAACCGCCACCGAGAAGGCAAGGTGGACCGGGACTCCGGCTCGTATGAGGGCTCGACCGAGGCTCACGGGACCGATGAACTGCCACTTCACGGCACCTGAATATCCCGTTCGACGAACGTGTTCCTGGCCATGGGCGAGCCAGGCGCGAAAGCCGCCGAAGGCATCATGTTCGAGATCGGTGAGCACTGGTGCCAACGGGTCGACACTCGACACGTCGATCGACAACGATCCGTACTGCCCGAGACTGATTCCGCGGATACCGACGATCGCCTGGGCCACCATTCCTTCGGCTGGCGAACGACGCGGGAGAGTCGGTGCACAGGGAATACCTCGTGCTTCCCATGCGAATTCGGCAGCCCGGCGGGCGTCGCGATGCGGAAGGCTGCCGACCATCGTCGACGAACCCCCCACCAATACCGAAGCCGCTCGCGTTGAAACCATGTCGTCGTCCCCTCGCACTCTTCGTAGCAGGAGGCCCGCTTCCTGACACAATTGGAGATCAATGGCGCGTACACCTGTCACCGGATCGACGAGGCCGGGCTCGTCGACTCTCGATTCGGCCGACCTCTGGAGCCGTCTGTCCCGAACGATCCTTCGGGTCGCTACGGCGGTGATGGGGGCCACGGTTCCCCTTCTCTCGGAACGCCTCGACGCCGTCTCCGATGCATCGGCGCTCACCTCGGCCGTGTCGCTCTGGGTCATGTGGGCCATCGTCCTTTTTTGTGTCCTCGTTCCCTCGACGGTTTCTCTCACCGCTCTTCGACTCGTGGCACCGGCGCACCTCGTCGTCACCGGTCTTCTCGTCGTCGGAAATCTGATCGACGATCCTTCGACCGCCGTCGTGCTGGCCATCGTGCCGACTCTCGTGGTCACTGTCTTCGGCTTCGCCGCTGAAACCGGTGCGTGGTTCGTGCAGGCCTCGGCCTACGGCGACGAACGACGTGTTCCGCTTCGGCCTCCCCTCGGATTCGTCGTCGTGCAGGTGTCGGCTTGGGCGATGTGGGTGTCGTCGCTGATCGTTGGCACGTCGGCGCTCGTGCGCGAGACATGGTTGGCCGGCGGAATCCTCGTGGCCATCGGCGTGGCCTTCACGATCGTCTTGCCAACCCGCTTCCATCGACTCTCGCGCCGATGGCTCGTGTTCGTACCAGCCGGTGTGGTTCTTCACGACCACGTGGCACTGGCCGAAACCGCCATGTTCGGTCGCACAGCGGTTGCCTCGTTCTCGGTGGCTCCTCGCACGGCGAACCTCGCCGATCTGAGCGGTCGGTCCAAAGGGACGGGTGTCGCCGTCGAACTCCATGACTTCGACACAGTGGTATTGGCCGCCACACCGAGAACACCCGGAGGATCAGCCCTCCACGTGAAGTCGTTCTGGGTCCGACCCAGTCGACCCGGGCGGGCAATCAGCTCGTGGAACGACGGTCGCTCGACGTGACCGTCGCCCCACCGATGACCCAATCGCCGATCGGGTCGTAGAACACCAGACTCTGTCCCGGCGACACCCGACGTTGAGGTCGATCCCATGCGACGACCACGCGATCCGTTCCGGCGTGCGACGAACGACTCACGCGACCCTGACGAGGTTCCCCGTGTGCACTGCACTGGACGAGCACGTCACCTTCGAACTCGCCGTCGGTCCAGACGGGATCGGCGCCGATTTCGTGATCGACGAGAAGTTCCGACTCATCTCCCACGACCACCCGGCGTGATGCCACGTCGACGTCGACGACGAATCGTTTCGTGCCGCCGCCACCGGCCACCCCGCGACGTTGGCCGAGAGTGACGAGTTCGACCGATTCGACCTCTCCGAGGGCCTGTCCGTTCTGGTCGACCACCTCGGCTGGATGAAGTTCGATCCGACGCCGAAGGAAGTCGGCCCGACCGCCGCTCGAGGTGATGAAACAGACGTCCTGACTGTCGGGCTTGTGCGCAGTGCGAAGCCCGAGGCGTTCGGCATGACGGCGCACCTCGGCCTTGGTCATCGTGCCGACTGGGAACAGGCAACGAGCAAGACGTCGCTGGTCGAGAACGTGTACCACGTAACTCTGGTCCTTGGCCCCGTCGTGCCCTCGTAACAGACGCCAGACACCCTCGATGAATTCGACCCGTGCATGGTGCCCGGTTGCCACGGCGTCGAATCCGAGTACGTCGGCTCGTTCGAAAAGTCGATCGAACTTCAGATGTCGATTGCACTCGATACATGGATTCGGCGTCACGCCTCGTGCATGATCGTGCACGTACGGATCGACGACGGACCGCTGGAAGTCGTCGGAGAAATTGAAGACCAAATGATCGATTCCGAGTTGTTGAGCGACGCGACGCGCGTCGTCGACATCGCTCACGCTGCAACATCCCGAGTCGCTCTCGCCACCCCAGAGACGAAGGGTGACTCCGACGACGTCGTGTCCGTCCTCTTTCAACAAAGCGGCGGCAACTGACGAATCGACGCCGCCCGACATGGCCACGAGAATTTTCATCGCCCTGCCGCCTGCCGGAGGTGGCTCACGGCCGAGACGACAGCCGTGATCGCCGAATCCACATCGGCCTCGGTCGTGGTGTGGCCGAGCGACAGTCGCAATGCACCATGGGCGAGGGACCGTTCGACTCCCATGGCAGCCAAGACGTGTGACGGCTCCATGGCTCCGCTTGCACAGGCCGAGGCGGCCGAAGCGCACACGCCTTGTTCGTCGAGCAGATACAGAAGGGCTTCGTTTTCGATCCCGGCGAAACAGACGTGCGCCACCCCGGGTACCGAGCGATCAGCCGGAATCGTGCGGTGGACATCACCGACCTGCGACAAGCCGGCGATCAACGTCTCCCGCAGTTCGGCCACTCGAATCGCCTCGTGCGCTCGCTCACGATCGGTGTCGTGGAGCGCGACGGCGGTGGCAACGATGCCGGCCACATTGTGCGTTCCGCTTCGACGATCTCGTTCCTGTCCTCCACCGAGGACGAACGGTGCGATCGGGGAACCGGCCCGGATGGCCAAGATCCCGACACCTTTCGGTCCACCGAACTTGTGAGCGCTGAGGGCGAGTGCGTCGACGCGCGGCCACTGGTCGCGGAGATCGAGCCAACAGGCGGCCTGAACGGCATCGGTATGAAGGACGGCGCGCGGAGCTCGACGACGCACCACTCGCGAAACCGCATCGAGATCGGTCACCGACCCGGTCTCGTTGTTGACTGCCATCACCGAGACGACACCGATCGAATCGGGACCCGAATCGGGCGCATCCTCGAGACAAGCGGCCAGGCGGTCGAGGTCGATCGACCCCCAGGCGTCGGTTCCGAGAACATGACCCCCGACGTGTTCGACGCAGTGCAGGACTGCATGGTGCTCAGCCGCCGAACAGACGGCGCGGCCACCCGTTCGTTCGACAACTCCGCGAATCGCCGTGTTGTCACCCTCGGTGCCACTCCCCGTGAAGACGATTTCACCCGGAGAACACCCCACGACATCGGCCACCATGTCGCGTGCTTCGTCGACGGCCTGACGAGCCCGACGGGCGAAGCGATGAGATCCCGACGGGTTGGCGTACTCGCCGGCCAGGAACGGCATCATCGCCGCGATCGCCGACTCACGCATGGGCGTGGTGGCGGCGTGGTCGAGATAGACCAGGTTCTCCGACGCCGTACCGTTCACAGGTCCAGGCTACGGCTCAACGGGAACCGAATCGACAGGTCGCGTCGGCACATGGTGGACTGACCGCATGCACGACTATCAGGATCGCGACTACGGCGACGCCATCGCCGACGTCTACGACGCCTGGTACGGCGACATCACCGACCTCGACGCATCGGTCGACTTCCTCGCACGGTTCACCGGAGAGGGACGGGTGCTCGAACTCGGTATCGGCACCGGTCGTCTGGCCGTGCCTCTCGCAGCGACCGGTGCATCGATCGTAGGAATCGACGTCAGTGGCGCAATGCTCGACCGACTTCGAGCGAAGGATCCCGACGGCCGGATCCATTCGATCCTCGGTGACATGGTCGACGATCTACCCGACGGTCCGTTCGACCTGGTGTTCGTCGCCTACAACACGTTCTTCAACGTTCGCGACGTCGACCGACAGCAACTCCTCGTTCGACGCGTGGCCGATCGACTCGCACCGAACGGAGTCTTCGTCGTCGAAGCGTTCGTTCCCGAGTCGGATCGTCCCGGAGGCGACACGGTCGGCATCCGGAGCATGACTGCCGACTCGGTGGTCCTTCGCGCCGACCGACACGACCGGGACGCACAGACCATCGATGGGCAACTCGTCGAGATCACCGAAGCGGGCGGCGTTCGCCTCCGGCCGTACCGCATCCGCTATGCGACCCCCGATCAACTGGACGATATGGCCCGACAAGCCGGCCTCGTGCTCGCCGAACGATGGGAGAACACACTCCAGCATCCGTTCGACACCGAATCACCCACCCATGTCTCTGTGTATCGGCACGCATGATCTCGTATCCTGTTCATCAGTGAGTCAGTTGCGCTTGAACCCCCTTACCGGTCGGTGGGTCACTGTCGTCGCCGAACGGGCCATGCGCCCCACAGATTTCGCGTCACGCACGCAGAGCGTGGAAGCCGATCCGTCTCGACCCTGTCCGTTCTGCCCCGGACACGAAGACCCGAACGTCCCAGCGCTCCACACCGTGGGTACTGCGGACGAGTGGCGGATGCGAGTCCTTCCCAACCTCTATCCGGCTTTTGCCGGCGATGATTCTCTCGCCGTGCGCAACCTCGGACCGGTTCACACCATGGCCGAGGCGAGCGGCACCCATGAAGTCTTCGTCTTCACTCCCCATCATCGGGGCGGCATCGAAAACCTCGACGACCAAGCGTGCGCCGAGATGATGGGAGTCCTGAAGCAGCGATTCCTCGATCACGCGGCGCGCCCGAACATTCGCTACACCCAGGCCATCGTCAATCACGGCCGTGAAGCCGGCGCATCCCTCTCCCACCCTCATGGCCAGCTACTCGGCCTTCCCTTCGTACCTGGTGAGCTACTCGACGAGGAGAAGGCGTTCGTACGCTTCGAGGGCGCCTGCATCCTGTGCGCGACCGTCGAGGCCGAAGCAGTCAACAACGAACGTGTCGTGGTGGCGACCGACGACGCAGTGGTCATCTGCCCGTTTTGGAGTGGACAGCCGTACGAGATGCTCGTGATCCCCCGTCGTCACGATCAGCACATGCCCTCGGCTTCCGACGACTCCTTGGCCGGTTTTGGTCGAGCCCTGCGCGACGCCCTGGCTCATCTCAATCGAGTCTTCCCCGACGTGGCGTTCAATCTCGTTCTGCACACCGCACCTCATCAGCACGACGGCCCGTTCCACTGGCACGCACACCTGTGGCCGAAGCTCACCACAGTGGCCGGCTTCGAACGTGGGACGGGTGTCATGATCAACATCGTTCCGCCCGAACAGGCGGCAGCCGAATTGCGATCCGTCGGCGTTTCCAGCCGCTGAGTCGCACGTTCCGACCGACTTCGGGCCACACTGTCCGCATGGGCAGAATCACGGTCTCCATCGATTTGAACGCTTCTCCCGATCGTCTGTGGTCGATCGTCGAACCGATCGAACGTCATGTCGACTGGATGGCCGACGCGGTGGCCATTCGATTCGAGACCGAGCAGACGCGAGGTGTCGGTACCCGGTTTCTGTGCGACACCAAAGTGGGTCCGATCAAGTTGACCGACCGCATGCGCATCACCGAATGGGTGCCCGGCGAAGCCATGGGTGTCGAACACACTGGTCTCGTCACCGGAACCGGCATCTTCACGCTCGCTCCTCTCGACGAAGGACGTCGAACCCGCTTCACCTGGAGCGAAGACCTGAAGTTCCCCTGGTGGCTCGGCGGCCGGCTCGGTGAGTTGATCGGCGGCAACCTCGTCATGAAAGCGATCTGGCGAAGAAACCTGACGAGTCTGCAGAAACTCGTCGAGGGCTGAATCAGCCGATCTGGCGAACGAGCGCCGTGACCGCAGCTCCCAGCACGATCACGACGATGAGTGGGGCACGACGCCACGCGGCCAAGGTGGCAACGGCAATTCCCGCCGCGCGCGCGTCGAGTACCAAATCCTGGCCCTGGCTGAACGTGTCCTTCACGACGAGTGCAGTCACCACGGCGGCCGGGATCAAAACGAGACACTGGTCGACGACCGGTGGTAGCGAACGGCCACCGAGTAGCACGAGCCCCGTGACCTTGAACGCGTAGGCCCCTGCGAACAACACGAGTACGAGAGTCCACGTCATGTCGTGCGCTCCGAGGGTGGCGAAACCGGCTTCTGCAGACCCACCAGGACCGCGAGCGCCGACAACAAGATCGGGACTCCGACTGCAGTGAGGGGAATGGCGATGAGGCAGATGAGCCCCCCGAGGAACGCCGCCCGGCGTGCCCGACGATCCGACAGGAGGGGCCACACCATGGCCACGAATCCGGCCGGGAAGGCGGCGTCCAAACCGTAGGTGGTCGGATCGATCGCACTGCCCGCCACCGCACCGAGGAGTGTCCCGAGGTTCCAGAACACATAGAGCGTGACACCGGTGAACCAAAACGCGATTCGCTGCGCCCGCGGGTCGCTCTGACCGGCTGACATCGCCGTCGTCTCGTCGATCGTCAGTTGGGCGGCGAGGAGGCGCGTGGCGAGACGTCCCTCGATGCGTCGAGACATCGCGAGCCCATACACCCCATTGCGGGCCGCGAGTAGAAGAGCTCCGCCGAGTGCCGAGCCGAACGATCCCCCAGCACCGATCACACTCACCGCCGAGAACTGCGATGCGCCGGTGAACACGAGAAGTGAGAGTGCACACGTCTGAGCGATCGATGCGCCGGCTGCGACCGAGCCCACACCGAACGACACACCGAAGACTCCGACCGCCATACTGAGTGTCGTGCACGCCACGACCATCGGTCGCAGACTCTGATCGTTCCACCAGCGCGAGTCGGCTCCGGATGGGCGGTCGACTCGACCTGTCGGCGACATCCCGCCAGGTTACGGTCGGCCCCTTGCTACCGTGCCTCCCGTGCGAGTCCTCATGATCTCGTGGGAGTACCCCCCGTACGTGGTCACTGGGGTCTCGACCCATGTGCGCGGTCTGTCACGAGCCCTCGTCGCGGCCGGCCACGACGTCGTCGTCGTGACCCCATCGGTCGTCGGCGCGCCCGACGAGTCGATCGACGACGGAGTTCGCGTGTTCCGAACACCGGTCGATCTTCCGTGGGTCGCGGACGAAGACGTGGTGGCCAACACGGCATCGGCGAATCATCACCTGGTCACTCTCGTCGCCCAACTCATCGACTGGTGGCCCGAAGTCGTCCACGGCCACGACTGGCGAACGAGTTGGGCTTCCTACACCGCGTCGCGCATCTTCGAGTGTCCACTCGTCATGACGGTGCACGGAACCGAATACAGCCGACACGGCGGTCACGTCCCACCCGGTCGACCTTCGAACGTTCACGCCGTCGAGAACTGGATGGCCTGGACGGCCGATCTCGTGGTGTGCAATTCACAATTCATGACGAACGGTGTCCTCGAAGGCTTCGAGATCGACCCGACGCGAATTCGACTCGTTCCGAGTGGTATCGACGCAACTGAGTGGGAATCAACCACTGCTCGCGACTCGACCGATTCGTCTCCGATGGTGATGTCGTGGGGACGAGTTCTGTACGAGAAGGGCTTTCAAGTCGTTGCACAGGCCATCGCCCGACTACGCGGCGTGGTGCCCGACATCACGGCGGTGATTGCCGGACGCGGACCCTATTTGGCCGAACTACAGACCCGCATCGACCTCGAGGGCGTGAACGATCTGGTTCACCTGGCCGGATTCGCCCCCGATGCCGAATTGCGTGATCTTCTCCACCGAGCGAGTTGTGTGGTGATCCCGTCGCTGTACGAACCATTCGGAATCGTGGCGCTCGAAGCGCTCGCAGCCGGTACTCCGGTCGTCGCCGCCGACACGGGTGGACTGCGCGAGATCCTCGCCGGGACCGGTGCCGCGCTCCTCTTCGAACCGGGCAACGACGCCCAATTGGCCGCGGCGATCGAAAAGGTGCTCACCCAGCCGTCGGTGGCCGAGGAACTCACCGAGAAGGCGAGAGTCCTCGTGAGCGAGACCTACTCGTGGTCGGCCGTCGCTCATCGAACAGTCGACGTCTACCGGCAGGTACTCACCGACCGGTGAACTCGGCCCGCCCCGGCCCATTGGCCAGAAAGCTCTGCACACCGATCCGGCTGTCATCGGAGCGGAACGACTCGACGAAGAGACGTCGCTCGAGAAGCAGTCCGTCGGCGAGTGTCGACGAAAGCCCGTCGTCGACGGCTCGCTTCACGAGCGCTTGAGCCACCAGAGCACCACGCGCCACGTCGGCGGCCAGCGACAATGCGCGGTCCATCAAGACGTCGTCGGTCACGACTTCGTCGGCGAGTCCGATGGCGAGGGCTTCGGCTGACTTCACCTGACGTCCGGTGATCATGAGTTCCTTGGCCCGGCTCGGACCCACGAGCCGCGAAAGCCTCTGCGTTCCTCCCCCACCGGGGATGATGCCGAGCAGGATTTCGGGCTGACCGAACACCGCACGTTCTCCGGCAATGCGGTAGTCACACGCGAGAGCAAGTTCACAACCACCGCCGAGTGCGAATCCGCTCACGGCGGCGATCACGAATCGAGGAATGGCCGCGACCGCATCGAGCGCACGGTGGAATCCGGCACCGATCGTGTCGGCTTCATCGGGTCCCCCGAATTCGGAGATGTCGGCCCCAGCTGCGAAGAGTCGATCTCCACCGGTGATCACGACTGCTCCGGGAGGATCGGCCGTCAACTCGGCTGCTACGTCGGCAAGACGCGCGAGAACCGCCTGACTCAAAGCGTTCACTTTCGGATTGTTCAAGGTGACGACGGCAACTCCGTCGTCACGACGCTCGAGGCGTACCAGATCGTCGATGCTCACGTAGCTCTTCCTTCCGTGTCGGGCAATGGAGTATCAGGCGTCCACACCGCGCAGCATGTCGTCGGCCGCCGACCACGGATCGATCACTCGCTCGATCACGTCGTCGGTCAGACCGTCCCATCGTTCACCCGTGCAGATCTCACGCGCTTTCTGCTCGAGGCGACGGGCGACGATCTCACGAAGCTCCTCACGGAGCCGATGGCGGCGGCGGCGCTCGAGTTCGCCCGACGTCGAGATCACCTCACGATGCTCGTTGATGTGATTCCACAGTTCGGCGACACCGCGGCCGTCGGTGGCCACCGTGGTGACGATCGGTGGTCGCCAGGCCCCGGACGGGATCTCGGACAGATCGAGCATTTGCTCGAGATCACGGCGCGTGTCGTCGACTCCCTTGCGATCGGCCTTGTTGATGACGAACACGTCGGCGATCTCCATCAAGCCCGCTTTGTTGGCCTGGACCGAATCTCCCCATCCCGGGTTCACGACCACCACGGTGGTGTCGGCCTTCCCGGCAATTTCGACTTCGACCTGCCCCACTCCGACCGTCTCGACGAGAATCCACCGTCGACCCAGGGCATCGAGAAGTCGAACGGCCTCCGGTGCGGCAAGTGAGAGACCACCCAAGTGGCCACGAGTGGCCATGGACCGAATGAACACACCCGGATCGGTTGCGTGGTCCTGCATGCGCACGCGGTCACCGAGGATGGCACCGCCCGTGAAGGGTGACGTCGGATCGATCGCCAGAACGGCCACCTCGAGTTCGATCGATCGCATGTGAGCGATGGTGGCCGACGTGAGGGTGCTCTTACCGGCCCCTGGTGCACCTGTGATTCCGACCGTGTAAGCCGAACCACCGAACGGATAGGCCAGCCGGCCGATCTCTCGGGCATCGTCTCCACCGCGCTCGACGAGCGACATCAGACGGGCCAACGACGCTCGATCTCCGGCACGCGCGGCCTCGAAGAGCGCGCTCGTGTCAGTCACACGTTCACCACTTCGGTGACCCCGTCGACGCGATCTCGCATGATCCTCTCGATCCCGTCCTTCAAGGTCTGTGTGGATGCCGGGCACGTGCCACACGCTCCGAGGAGGGTCACCGAGACGATTCCGGTCGACTCGTCGACACTCTTCAACTCGATGTCACCACCGTCGGCTTGCAGGGCCGGGCGGATCGCCTCGATGGTTTCTTCGACCTGTGTGCGCAACGAACTCATGATGACCTTCGGACACGACGACGAGGCGCCGAACGGAGAACCAGCCATTGATCGTAGAGTGACGGGCGATGAGAAACACGGCCCGGGGTCAGATGTCATGACACCGCTCATCGGACGTGTATCGCTGGTCGCCCACCAGGGCGGATGGGACGAAATCCTGCTCGTGGCCGGACCGATCGTCGTGGTGGTCGGGCTGCTGGCCGTGGTCCGCCGTCGGGTGAACACTCGCTACGTCGAGCGAGTGGACGGCTCAGACTCTCTCGAGTCGAGCACCGATCGCTGAAAGTCGCCCGATCAAGTCGTCGTAACCCCGCTCGACGTGTTCGAAACCGGAAATCGTGGTGCGTCCCTCAGCGGCCAGACCGGCCACCACCAACGCCGCTCCAGCCCGGATGTCGGGGGCAGCTACCGCAGCTCCACGTAGACGCTCGACACCGTGGACGACGGCATGGTGACCGTCGGTTCTGATATCGGCGCCCAACTTCGACAACTCCTCGACGTAACGGAAACGACCGGGATACAGATTCTCGGTCATGACTCCCACACCATCGGCCACGGCCATCATCGTGACCATCAGCGGCTTGTAATCGGTGGCCACTCCTGGATACGGAAGCGTCTGGACGTCGACCGTGCTGAGACGGCGATCGATCGACACTCGAACACCGTCGACTGTCGCCTCGACGTCCACGCCCATCTCGACCAGTTTGCGGAGGAACATCCTCATGTGGTCGGGGTCGGCTCCGCGCACCACCACATCACCACTCAGGACCGCCGTTGCCGCCATGTACGTGGCTGCTTGAATGCGGTCGTTCACGACGGCGTGCGTCGTCGGAATGAGAGCACCGCGGGGAACACCCTCGATGCGCAGCACATCGGTTCCGATGCCGTCGATGCGCGCTCCCATCTCCACGAGTAGGCATGCGAGATCGGCCACCTCCGGTTCACGTGCGGCGTGACGGATCGTCGTCGTGCCTTCGGCGTGTACAGCCGCACACATCACGTTTTCGGTGGCGCCGACCGACGGATAATCGAGTACCACGTCGGCGCCTCGCAAACGGTCGACTCGCGCCTCGAGATGAGTCGCGTCGGCCTCGAACGAAACTCCCATCGCCGACAGGCCAGCCACGTGCATGTCGATCGGGCGAGATCCGAAGTCGTCACCTCCGGGCATGTCGAGTCGCACGTGACCACGACACGCGAGCAGCGGTCCGAGCAGATTGATCGACGCGCGGATGCTCCCCACCTCGTCGGGAGGAGCCACCGAGGCCACCTGACCAGAGTTGGACAACACGAGTTCGTGAGAGCCCGGTGCCGCGAATCTGACATCGACTCCGAGCGAACCGAGTAGCACGGCCATGGCATCGACATCGGAGATCTCGGGGACGTTCGTCAGCCGATGTTCGCCCGACGCGTACAGAGATGCCACCATCAACTTGAGAACCGAATTCTTGGCACCCGGAACGTCGACCACTCCGACGAGCGGACCACTTCGATGCGCCAGGATCCGACTCATACGGTCACCAGTATGCTCGCCCCGTGGGTCTTGCGACCAGGCATGTCGTTCGCAGCTGGTCGATCGAGGACGAGCAGTGGCTCACGAACGCGCGCGACGATCTCGTCACCGAGCAGATCTCGAGCCGTCACGACGACGTCACCGAGTTCACACAGGCCGTCGGCCCGTTCCGTTCGTATCGACGCACCGTGCGTTCCGACGTGACCACAGGTCAGGCTTCACTCGTCGAGGAAACCGAATACTCGCTCGTGGTCCCCTGGTTCGGCTGGATCTTCCGGCCGCTCGTGAATCGCACGATCCGACGGCGTCGACCGGGTAGTGACACCAACCCGTGGTGGGCACCTCCCGACCGACTCGACGAACGACAGGTTCTCATTCTCGGACTTCTCGCGGCGGCCAGTCTTCTCTCGGCGTTCGTGAACACGCTCTTCACTCAGACGGTTGCTTTCGCCGGAGACGATCTCGGTGTCGGCGACTGGGGGCGTGGCGTCGGTGGAACGGTGGTCCGACTCGGAATCCTCATCGGACTTCCAGCTGCTCTCGCTGCCGATCGAGTGGGGCGACGACGCGTCGTGATCGTTCTGGCATGGGTTGCCCCTCTCCTCGCTGCATTCGGTGCACTCGCTCCCAATTTCCCCATCCTCGTCGCCACACAAACTCTGAGTCGGCCGCTCGGCCTGGCTCTCGATCTACTGGTCGCCGTCATCGCCGCCGAGGAGATGCCGCGCAATACCCGTGCCTATGCCGTGAGCATCCTCGCCATGGCGAGTGGAATCGGTGCCGGTGTCGCAGTGATCGCGCTGCCTCTCGCCGATATCGGACCCGATGGCTGGCGATTCATCTACGCGCTCTCGCTCATCTGGTTGCTCGTCGCTGTCGATCTCACTCGCCGACTTCCTGAGACACGCCGATTCGAGACGTATGTCGAGCGGCGCATCGAAAATCGCGTCGACACCCGACCCGAGCCGGACACACCGATGCAAGGCAATCGATTGGCGATCCAGATGGCTGTGGCCTTCTTCGGCAACCTCCTCATCGCGCCGGCCTCCTTCTTCCAGAACGCTTTCCTGAAAGACGAACGCGGCTTCTCAGCTGGAATGGTCACGGTGTTCGCCTTCGCCTCGGCAACTCCGGCCGTGATCGGTCTCGTCGTCGGGGGACGAATTGCCGATCGCCGAGGGCGTCGACGTCTCGCCACCGTCTGCGTTCCCATCGGCGGCACCCTGCTCGCCACCACGTTCTGGTTGTCCGGTCCGCTGATGTGGACGACTGCCATCGTCGGCGCCATCGTGGCCGCCACCGCCTATCCGCCCCTTGCCGTCTATCGCACTGAACTCTTCCCCACCGGCCGACGGGGACGAGCAGCCTTCCTGATTCTGGCGAGCGCGCTGGTTGGAGGAAGCATCTCCCTGCTCGCAACCGGAGCGTTACTCGACCGTGGAGTTGCGCACGGACCCATCATGAGCGTTCTGCTCATCGGAACCCTGGTGGTCACCTTGATCGTGTGGCGCACGTATCCCGAGACCGCACATCGTGAGCTCGAAGACATCAACCCCGACGATCGTGATTCGATCAGCCACCCAGGATTCGACGGGCCTCACTGAGGTCGCCGATCGACGCGCTGGCCGTCGAGTGATCGCCGCCGTGATCGGGATGTACTTCACGAAGGCGACGACGGAACCGCTCGGACACGGCACGCTTCGACGGTTTCGTCGTTCCTTCCGGGAAGCCCAGGACGTCGAGTGCCCATGCACGCGGATCGGCCAGTGAACGTAGCGACGACGTCTTCGATCCGGCGAGATGAGCGACGAACGCCGCTCCAAGCGGGCCACGCCATCTCAACGACTTGGAGATAACGGGTTCGAGTTCTCGGCGTGTAGTGAGATCGAGGCGCTCGAGCGCGTAGATCGCACCCAACACCTGTTGCATCGGACTTCCTTGTGCATCGAGATCGAACTCGATGTCGTCTCCCACTCCGAACACGCGATGCCGACTCACTGCCAATCCGTGTCGGTCGACTTGGAATCGGTGTCGAAGACGTGGCTGCACCACTCGCTCACCTCGCTGGATCTGCGCGAGTAGTCGGTGAGTGTCGGGAAGCAGATCGTCGTCGACGTCGGCGGCATGGCGCGCGATGATCGCGCCGAGTAGGAGGCCACCGAATCCTGGGGCCGGATCGCACGGCAAGACCATGTGACCGAGCGACAGACGTCGTGTCGGCGTGAGAGGACGTGTGTGCCAGATCTCGAGTTCGGCGAGCAGGACGCTCATGACGTCAGTCGTCGTCGAAGGCGACGTTGTCGTACTCGTCGAGAATGGACTCGACCAGTTGTTCGGCGGCGGTCGGTACCACGAGGATCTCCTCGGTCCAACGGTGTGTGATGCGAGTCGCGACCAGCCGCTCGGTGATCTCGCGCCGCTCCTCCATCGAATACTCGTCGAGGTCGTATTCGGTGACTTCGTCTCCTTCACCGACTCCACCTTGAACTGCCGTCGAACCGATACCCAGTTCTTTCTCGAGTCGATCGAAAAGTCGATCGACGATTCTCTCGTGTTCTTCGGGTACGACGAGTTCGGACTCCACCCAGGCGTGCGAGATGTCAGCGTTGGCGAGCAACGCGGTGAGTTCGGCCTGCTGATCGGACGTCCACGACGACAAGTCGTAGAAGACGTTCGCGGCGTCCGGATCGAGCGGGTTCCAGTCGGTCACGGCGGGAACGCTACCCCCGCCTACGACAGGTGACGAATCAGGAATTCTTCGGTTCGACGGTGCTCGTCTAGTCGCGTCGACCACGAGCGGAATCCGTGTCCTTCCCCTGGGTACTCCACGTATTGGACATGACGAGACGCGATGTCGGCGAGTCGTCGACTTTGATCGACCGATACCACGGGATCGGAGTCGCCGTGCAGGAGAAGTACCGGAACCGAGAGCTCGTCGACACGGTGCACCGGTGAGCGCTCCTCGGACTTTTGGACCGTGGTCGACGGATCGCCGACGAGGGTTCGGTTGTAGTGGGCTTCGAAGCGATGTGTCGTCGTATCGAGAGCGGCGATGTCGGACACCGGATAAGCCGCCACCACCGCGCCGAGAAGTTCGGGATGTTCGAGAGCGACCACGAGTGCCGTGAGACCGCCAGCCGACGATCCGAGGACAGCCGTGCGATCGGGAGAGAATTCCTCGCTCCTCTGGACGAAGTTCACGAGCACGGCGGTGTCGTGCGCGTCGAGACGACCCCACTCGCCGCGAAGCGCATCGGTATACGAGCGACCGTGTCCGGTACTACCTCGATGATCGGGAACGAGAATCGAATATCCACGGTCGATCCAGTAGGCGAATCGCACGTTGAACGACACCGTCCATTGATCAGTCGGTCCTCCGTGGATCCAGCACAGCAACGCGCCGTTCGGACGGGTCGCGCGATACAGGCGGGCGTGGAGGAGGGAGCCGGCACCATCGTCGACGGCGAGCAGGTCTGGTTCGACCAACGCCGAGTGATCCTTCCAGTCGTAAGAAGGACCGACAGCGACCGTTCGACGCGTCCAATCGTCGGTGTCGTACACCACGATCTGCGTCGGCGTTCTTCCTCCGGTGCGGATGGCCGCCAGTCGAGAACCCCGCCACGACAACTGACCGTGAATCGCCTTGGCCCGCTCGTCGACTCGACCGGTCGACGGGTCGACGGTGCAGAGCCGTCCGAAACCACCTTCGTTGCGTACGAACGCGAGACGCGACCCGTCGGGACTCCAACACCACGAACGCATGCGCTCGCCCCACGGCGGGCCACCGTGCTCGAATGCTTCACTCACCCGTCGCCCGTCTCCCGTCGTCACGTTGAGCCAGCCACTCGCGTCGTCGAGCCAGGCGATTCGATTGCCATCGGGAGTGGTGTCGGGTTGCTGTACACGTCGACCGGCCACTGCGTACACGACGCCGTGTTCGGTGACGAGTTCACTCTCGTCCCACGGCATGTTCGGCGGGTTCCATCCGTGCCATACGACGCGTCCGTTCCACACGATCGGATCGATCACGAAGTCGTGCCGACCGTCGTCAACGCGACGAATCTCTCCCGATCGACGTTCGATTTCCCAGATCTCGGACTGGTCGACGACCACGATCACCTTGCCGCCGGACGGATCGACCACCGGCGACGACAGCGTGCGATCTCCCGCCGGCACGAGCATCCTCGTCGAACCATCGATGCCGATCTCGACCACGTCGCCTCCAGCCGCCACGGCGACGACGGAGTGCCCGTCAGGGCTCCAGTCGAATGTGCCTCCACCCAGACCCCGCACACCGCGAACCGGAGTCGTCGACATCTTGTTCCAGTCGCCCGCCGGGTCGTCGAGGTCGATCACTTCGATGCGCCATAGCAGCCGTTCATCGGACCTCGGATCGAACGGCGCGGTCGTCACGATGGCGAGACGTCGTCCGGTCGGGTCGAGCCTCGGTTCTCCGAGTTCGCGGCCGGCCAGACAGTTCTCGAGCGTCAACAGGTCGGCCACCGCGCCATCGTAGAGAAGTCGTCGACGCCGTCTCGAGGGTCGAGCGACCGCCACAGCGGTCACCCGAGTCACGACTACGGTGTGTCCATGCCCGAGAAGCCTTCCCGAAACCTGGCCATGGAGCTCGTCCGGGTCACCGAATCGGCCGCCCTCGCTGCCTCGCGATGGGTCGGTCGTGGCGACAAGAACGGTGCCGACGGAGCCGCCGTCGAAGCCATGCGCACCGTGTTGACCACCGTTCCGATGGACGGTGTCGTCGTCATCGGAGAGGGCGAAAAAGACGAAGCACCCATGCTCTTCAACGGAGAGGTCGTGGGCGACGGTTCCAACACCAGGACCGACGTCGCCGTCGACCCGATCGACGGCACGACTCTCACGGCCCTCGGTCGGGGAAATGCACTCGCTGTGATCGCAGTGTCCGAGCGCGGCACCATGTTCAATCCCGGCCCGTGCGTCTACATGGAGAAAATCGCGGTCGGTCCGGCCGCCGCCGGTCACATCGACATCAACGCGTCTCCCACGCAGAACCTGAAGTGGATCGCCAAGGCCAAAGGCGAAAGTGTGCGCGACCTGACGGTCGTCATCCTCGACCGTGATCGCCACAAGGATCTCATCGAAGAGGTCCGCGAATCAGGAGCTCGTATCAAGCTCATCAGCGACGGCGACATCTTCGGAGCCATCGCCACCGCCTGGCCCGACGCCGGCGTCGACGTTCTCTTCGGTATCGGCGGCACGCCCGAGGGTGTCACAGCCGCCGCTGCCCTCAAATGCATGGGGGGCGAGATCCAGGGCAAGTTGTGGACTCGAAACGAGACCGAGCGAAATGCCGCGGTCGCCGAGGGCTACGACCTCGATCGCGTGCTCACCACCGACGATCTGGTTCGCGGAGACAACTGCTTCTTCGCCGCCACCGGCGTGACCGACGGTGAATTGCTGAACGGCGTGCGCTTCCACGCCGGTGGTGCCACCACTCAGAGTCTCGTCATGCGGTCGCTGTCGGGAACGGTACGACTCATCGAAGCTCGTCACCGTCTCGACAAACTGCGAGAGATCTCGACGATCGACTACGAGTGAACGCCAGTCCGTGAATGCGACAGGGGCGAGGCCGAAGCCTCGCCCCTGTCGCATTCGACGAGGTGACACGTGGTCACCCTGTCGGTCACATCATTCCGGGCATTCCACCCATGCCGCCCATGCCGCCGCCGGGGGGCATGGCCGAGGCCGGCTCGGGCTTGTCGGCCACGAGACATTCGGTGGTGAGCACGAGAGCAGCGATCGACGCCGCGTTCTGCAGCGCTGCTCGAGTGACCTTGGCCGGGTCGATGATGCCGGCCTTGACCAAATCGATGTACTCGCCGGTGGCGGCGTTGAGTCCGACCGCACCCTTTTCGCTCGACACACGCTGGACGACGAGAGCGCCTTCCATACCCGCATTGTCGGCGATGTTACGAGCGGGAGCCTCGAGCGCTTCCCACACGGTGCGAGCACCGGTCGCCTCGTCGCCGGTGAGCGAGTCGACGACTGCCTTCACCGCGTCACGTGAACGGAGAAGAGCCGTTCCACCGCCGGGCACGACACCCTCTTCGATGGCCGCACGGGTCGCCGAGACGGCGTCTTCGATACGGTGCTTCTTCTCTTTCAACTCGACCTCGGTGGCTGCGCCGACCTTGATGACTGCCACACCACCGGCCAGCTTCGCCAGACGCTCCTGGAGCTTCTCGCGATCCCAGTCGGAGTCGGTGTTCTCGATCTCGGCCTTGATCTGATTGATGCGGCCGTCGACATCGGCTCGTTCGCCGGCGCCTTCCACGATCGTGGTCTCGTCCTTGGTGACGATCACGCGCTTGGCCCGACCGAGCAGATCGAGGGTCACGTTCTCGAGCTTCAGACCCACTTCTTCGCTGATGACCTGACCACCAGTGAGCACCGCCATGTCCTGGAGCATCGCCTTACGGCGATCGCCGAAACCGGGGGCTTTCACGGCAACCGAATTGAACGTACCGCGGATCTTGTTGACCACGAGAGTGGCGAGAGCTTCGCCCTCGATGTCTTCGGCGATGATGACGAGCGGCTTGCCACCCTTCATCACGGCTTCGAGTGTGGGCAGCACGGCCTGAACCGTCGAGATCTTGGATCCGTACAGCAGGATGTACGCGTCCTCGAGGACGGCTTCCTGGCGTTCGGCGTCGGTCACGAAGTACGGCGAGAGGTAGCCCTTGTCGAAGAGCATGCCCTCGGTGAAGTCGAGTTCGATGCCGAAAGTGTTGCTCTCTTCGACGGTGACCACACCGTCCTTGCCGACCTTGTCGATCGCGTCGGCGATCACGTTGCCGATCGCGGCGTCGGCCGCCGAGATGGTGGCAACGCTGGCGATCTCGGCCTTGTCCTCCACCTTCTTGGCGAGTGACTGGATCGACTCGACAGCGGCGGCGACGGCCTTTTCGATACCGCGCTTCAGCCCCATCGGGTTGGCGCCGGCGGTCACGTTGCGCAGACCGTGCGACACCATCGACTGAGCAATCACCGTGGCCGTGGTGGTTCCGTCACCGGCGACGTCATTCGTCTTGGTGGCGACTTCCTTGACCAACTGCGCACCCATGTTCTCGAAGGCATCTTCGAGTTCGATTTCCTTCGCGATCGACACTCCGTCGTTCGTGATGGTGGGGGCGCCGAACTTCTTGTCGAGAACGACGTTGCGTCCCTTGGGTCCGAGCGTCACGCGCACCGCATCGGCGAGCTTGTTGACACCGGCCTCGAGGGCGCGACGCGCCTCTTCGTCGAATTTGAGCTGTTTGGACATCAGTGCCTCACTTGGTGACGATGGCAAGAACGTCGCGGCTGGTGAGGATGAGCAGATCCTCGCCGTTCACCGTGACCTCGGTGCCGCCGTACTTCGAGTAGAGGACCGTGTCGCCTTCTTTGACGTCGAGGGCGAAGTGCTTGCCCTCGTCGTCGCTCCAGCGACCCGGGCCGACGGCGAGAACGGTGCCCTGCTGGGGCTTTTCCTTCGCGGTGTCGGGGATGACGAGACCGGACGCCGTGCGCTCCTCGGCCTCATTGGGACGGACGACGATGCGGTCGTCGAGGGGCTTCAGGTTCATGGTGGAATCCTCCGTGAGGGTGGACGTTGATGGGATGACTCTGTGGCCGGGGCCGTTAGCACTCGTCCCTGGCGAGTGCCAAGGCTACGGGGCGACACCGGCCGTTAGCAACCGGAGTGCCCGAGTGCTAACTGGCCGGGAAGAACGTCAGGTCAAGGGGGCGCCGAGGCCGGCACAGACCTCGTCGAGGCGCTCGACGGGCAACCCGATGACCGCTGACAGACTTCCCTCGAGGCGTTCCACGAACTCTCCGGCACCACCTTGGATGGCGTAGGCCCCCGCCTTGTCGAGGGGCTCCCCCGTGGCCACGTACCCGTCGACCTCGGTCGGAGTGAGCGACCGGAACGTGACGGCCGACGTCGTCACCTCGACATGACCCTCCCACTCGTTGCCCCGACAACCCGGCACGGCCACGGCGACCGCCCATCCGGTGTGCACCAGATGCGACCGTCCGCTCAGGAGCCGCAACATCTCGACGGCTTCGGCGGGATCGGAGGGTTTGGCGAGGATGCGCCCGTCGACGTCGACCGTCGTGTCGGCGGCGATCACCACTGTGCCAACGGCCACCGGACCGAGATCGTGCATGACGGCCGACAACTTGGCCGATGCCAATCGACGCACGTAGTCGACCGGTGACTCGTTCGAGCGCGCCGACTCGTCGACGTGGGGAGTGACGACCGCCGGCTCCACGCCGATCCCACGCAACAACTCGAGGCGTCGAGGCGAACCCGATCCCAGAACGACTCGTCGCACGTTCATCCCCCCGACAGGGCCATGACGTCGTCGTCGTCGGGAACTGTCATGTCGTCGAGCCGGGTGAGGTACCCGTCGGGTAGTACCACGCGAATGGGACCATTTGTTTTGCCGCGGCGAATCCTCTCTCCACCGTCGACTACAGCGAGATCACGACCGTGCTTGTCGCTCATTTCGCCGAGAAGATCGTCGACTTCCGACACGGTCGAGGACATCGCGAGTCGGGCCCGCATCTCACCACCCACCGGGAAACCCGTGAGGTACCACGACGTGTGCTTGCGGAAGTCGCGCACGCCTCGATCGACACCTGACGCATCGGTCCCGAAATGTTCGGACAGGAGTCGCACATGGTCGGCCATCACGTCGACGACGTCACCAAGACGACGCGGCTCGGCAACCTCACCACCCGTCATCGCCGAGACGATGTCACCGAACAACCACGGTCGACCGAGGCAACCCCGACCAATCACGACACCGTCGCAGCCGGTCTCCGACATCATGCGCATGGCGTCGTCGGCCGTCCAGATGTCGCCGTTGCCGAGAACGGGTATCGAGGTGACGACCGACTTCAGTTCGGCGATCGCCGCCCATCGTGCGTCACCGCTGTAGTGCTGTTCAGCGGTTCGAGCATGTAGGGCGACCGCTGCGATCCCCTCCTCCTCGGCGATACGTCCGGTCGTGAGGTGGGTGATCAGCGAATCGTCGATCCCCATACGGAACTTCGCCGTGACCGGTATGCCGTAAGGCGCGGCGGCCTGTACTGCCGAACGCATGATGGCTCGCAGAAGATTCGGCTTGGCCGGCACTGCCGCACCGCCACCTTTGCGCGTCACCTTCTGCGCCGGACAGCCGAAATTCATGTCGATGTGGTCGACTGCGCCAGAGTCGGCGAGCCGGCGGATGGCGTCACCGAGGAGACCTGGATCGCTGCCGTACAACTGCAGGCTGCGAGGATTCTCGTCAGCCCCGAACTGAACCATCCGGGCAGTCTTCGCATTGCCGTTCACGAGGGCTGCCGCCATCACCATCTCGTTGACGTACAACAGACCGGGAGCGAAACGCCGACACAGAGATCTGAACGGAGAGTTGGTGACCCCGGCCATGGGAGCCAGCACCACCGGTGCGGGAATCTCGAGGGGCCCGATGCGCAGAGTCACGACGTGACCTCACCTGCGACAAGCCGCAGATTGGGTGAGGCACCAGTGTCGAGGCCCATCGCCCCATGATCGCGAAGTCGGTACCACGCCGCCGCTCCGATCATGGCTGCGTTGTCGGTGCACATCGCGCGACTGGGCAACAGACCGCGGCGACCGGACGACTCACAGACCTCGGTGAAACGACGGCGCAATTCGGAGTTGGCCGCCACTCCTCCGCCCAATACGACGGCCCTTGCGCCCGTCTGATCGGCGGCTCTCATGGCCTTGCTCACAAGGACGTCGACCACTGCGGTTTGAAACGATGCTGCGACGTCGGGGGTCGACACCGACGGATTCTTGCGAACGTGATTCATGACCGAGGTCTTGAGGCCGCTGAAGCTGAAATCGAGTCCGTCGTGCAACATTGCCCGTGGAAAATCGATTGCTCGCGGATCACCCTCGGCAGACAGTCGATCGATCGCCGGGCCGCCGGGATAGCCGAGCCCGAGAAAACGGGCCACCTTGTCGAAGGCCTCGCCGGCCGCGTCGTCGATGGTGCGACCGAGCAATCGGTAACGACCGTGATCCGACATCTCGATCAGCATCGTGTGTCCGCCCGACACCAGCATGAACACCATCGGGAACTCGAGACTCGGGTCGTCGAGAAGGCCGGCATAGAGGTGCGCTTCCAGGTGGTTGACACCGACGAACGGAACGTCCCAGGCGAAGGCCAGTGCCTTGGCCGCCGACACCCCGACCAACAATGCGCCCACCAGGCCAGGTCCGTACGTGGCGGCGACGGCGTCGACTCGACGGGCTTCGACACCAGCGACATCCAATGCCTCACGAACGATGGGCCCGAGAAGGTCGAGATGCGCTCGACTGGCGATCTCCGGAACGACACCTCCGAAGCGTGCGTGCAGATCGATCTGACTCGACACAATGCTCGACACGACGTCGGTCCCACCCATGACGACCGAGGCGGCAGTCTCGTCGCAACTCGTTTCGATGGCGAGAATGACTGTCGATTCATCGACTGACAGTTGCGAGTGAACGCTCATGTCCGACTCCCGTGCGTCGCGTTGATGCGATCGAGTCGCTCCCGGAATTCCGCTCCCTGGATGTCGTGAATCCACATGACGAGCGCATCCTCGGAGTTCTCGTAGTAGCGGTGCCGCACGCCGGCGGGAGCGAAGCCGAATTCGCGATAGAGCTCCTGCGCGGCTTTGTTGCCGACTCGCACTTCGAGAGTGAGTGAGGTCATCTCTCGGGCGACCGCCTCCGAAGCGAGCGCGTGCAACAACGCACGGGCCACACCTCGACGACGGAACTCGGGAGCGACGGCGATGTTGGTGACGTGCGCCTCGTCGACTGCGTACAGAGAACCGGCGTACCCGACGAGTTCGCCCATCAAGAACGCGACCACGTAGTAGCGCTCCCCCCGTCGCACGAGGTCGAGTTCGCTCGAGAACACACCGCTCGACCACGGTTTGGGATGTACCGCGTTCTCGATGTTCAGCACGTTCTTCACGTGCCGACGACGCATGGGTTCGATGACGAGTTCGAGACTCATGGACCGTCGTTCCTCGTGGACCAATTGATCTGGGCATCGGGTTGCCGCAGATACATCGCTTCGACGTGATCGGGGGACGTCCAGGTTTCGCGCAACGTACGGCGGTGGGCCAATTCGACGAGACAGGCCGCCGACGGGTAATCCCAGCGATCGCCGGCCACCGCAATTCGAGGAGTGACGGTCAGCTGGTCGACATACCGTCGCGCACCGTCTCCGACACACACCACCGACTGCGACCTCTCGTGCAAGCGAACGGACAATGTCTCGGGACTCTCGCAGATCGGATCGCTCAAGCTTTCGACACCCGACGCGTCGGCGCGGAAAAGTTGGTGAAAGACCTCGCCCTTGCGCGCGTCGACCACCGAGCACACCAGGCGCTCATGTTGGTGCTCGACATCGTCACGTGTCGCGAGGGCCAGGATTTCGAGACTGGTCGCCGACACCACTGGAACATCGAGAGCCCAGGCCATCGACTTCGCCGTGGCGAGCCCGACCCGCATACCGGTGAAGAGACCCGGTCCCACGTCGACCGCGACGCATCCGAATTCGGCGACCGCCACGTCGGCCAGACGGCACGCGGTCTCGATCGCCGGCATCAGATTTTCGGCATGTCGACGCCCGCGGGTGACTTCGACCGCTGCCAACACGCCATCGTGTCCGCCGATCGCCACACTCACCCGTTCGGTTGCCGTCTCGATCCCGAGGATCAGCACGACAGCACCGCCTCGAGCTTCGGCCAGCGAGTACTCCACGACGAACCCACTGGACTGATCGTCACGCGACGAGCGTCGTCGTCATCGTCGATCGGTTCCAACGACACCAACAAATGCGATCCGAGTCGATCAGCGGCCACGTCGCCCCACTCGACGAGAAGTACCCCCTCGTCCTCAGTGAGTTCGGCAAGAGCCAGATCGTCGATCTCGCTCGTTCGGTCGAGTCGGTAGAGGTCGGCGTGATGCAAGAGAATCCGCCCCGTGTCGTACGTGTGCACCACGGTGAACGTCGGTGAGGTGATCGGTTCGGTCACACCGAGGGCTCGACCGAAACCCTGTGCAAAGGCGGTCTTCCCGGCTCCCATGTCGCCCGACAGCACGATGACATCTCCGATTCGAGACATTCCGGCGATCGCTGCGGCGACCCGATGGGTCCCGTCGAGCGATGTCACCGTGCACGTGATCACACGGATCGATGCTACCGACGGGTCTCGTTCGCCTGGGACGTCCGGTGAGCCCAGCACTACTGTCGACGTATGACCGAAAAGATGTGCCAGGACCGAATTTGTGTGATCACCGGGGCGGGTCGAGGCATCGGACGCGAATACGCGTTGATGCTCGCCGCTGAAGGAGCCAAGGTCGTCGTGAACGACTTCGGTGGATCGCGAGACGGGTCGGGGGCCGGCGGATCGAACCCGGCCCAAGACGTGGTCGACGAGATCGTCGCCGCCGGCGGTCAGGCCGTCGCACACCTCGGCGACGCCAGTTCACTCGACGACGCCAAGGCCATGATCTCGCTCGCCATCGACACCTTCGGCGGACTCGACGTGGTCGTCAACAATGCCGGCATTTTGCGCGATCGAATGCTCTTCTCGATGGCCGAGGAAGAATGGGACGCTGTCATCAAGGTGCATATGAAGGGCACGTGGGCGTCGAGTCGCGTCGCTGCCGAGTACTGGCGCAATCGATCGAAGGAAGGGCTGGCGAACGACGCTCGACTCATCAACACGACGTCGGTGTCAGGCATCTACGGCAACCCCGGCCAGACCAACTACGGCGCCGCCAAGGCCGGCATCGCCACCTTCACACTCATCGCCGCCGAAGAACTCGGTCGCTACGGCGTCACGTGCAATGCAGTGGCGCCCGGCGCTCTGACCCGACTCACCGAAGATCTCGGTATGCCGCCCGAGATGCTCGAGCGCTTCGGGCCCGAATGGGTCGCGCCGGTGATCACGTGGCTGGCGTCGTCTCAGTCATCAGACGTGACCGGTCAGGTGATCGAGTCGAACGGTCAGCTACTGGCCATCGCTCAAGGTTGGATCCGCGGGCCGCACATCACCAACCCGCCCATCGATCCGCACGAGATGGATGCCGCCATCCGCCCGCTCCTCGCCCGGGCCACCCCCCGGACGAAGATGTCCGACATCAACTGATCACACGTCGCGGTAAACGGGGCGACAGACCGCACACGATCTCGTAGCCGATCGTTCCGGTGACCGCTCCCCACTCATTCGCGGTGATCTCGGCATCGGCCTGACGGCCGATCAGTACCACCTCGTCATCGACGCGCACTGCGTCGTCTCCGCAGTCGACCATGAGTTGATCCATCGTCACCACTCCGACGATCGGTCGACGTCTTCCCCCGATCAGTACCGAACTCCCGTCCGAACCCGATCGCCGAGGAATGCCATCGGCGTAGCCGATCGGCACAGTGGCGACCGTAGTGGGGTGCTCGAATCGATGACGCAGTCCGTATGACACGCCTTCGCCGGCGGCCACACGCTTCACGTACGACACCTTGCTGCGCAACGTGAGGGCCGGGCGCAAACCACTACATCGTTCCGTCATCGAGACGGATGGCGCGATGCCATACATTGCGATGCCGACTCTCACCATGTCGAACCGCGCCCGCGGGTGACAGACGGTTCCTGCCGAATTGGCGGCGTGCACGAGTCCGGGGTCGACACCAGCGCGACGAAGTTGCGCCAGTGCGTTCTCGAATCGATCGAGCTGCCGTTCCGTCTCGGTCGGATCGGAGTCGTCGGCCGTGGCCAGGTGAGTGAAGACCCCGCCGAGCATCAAATGCGGTGACCGAGCGAGGATGCGACCGGCAAGTTCAGTGGCATCACCAGGACGGCAACCGACTCGATTCATGCCGGTGTCGATCTTCAGGTGCACTTCTTGACCCGACACGTCGTGCCGACGCGCCTCGTCGGCGAGCGCATCGACGAAGCGCGCGCTATAGGCAGTGGCGATCAGACCGTGCGCCACGAGTTGTCCGAGCTGCTCGACCGGCTGTTCGGACAACACCAGCACCGGCACCTCGATGCCCGCCCGACGTAATTCGACACCTTCTTGCACGAGGGCCACACACAGACCGTCGGCTCCAGCGGCGATCGCCGCCTCGGCCGCCGTCACGGCTCCGTGACCGTAACCGTCGGCCTTCACGACGGCCAGAACCCGTACGCCCTCGGCTTGCTCCTTCAACCAGGCGACGTTATGAGCGATGGCACCCGGATCGATCTCGACGACGGAGGCTCGATTCATCGATCGTCATTCTGCCCGGTCGAGCGGAACTCCGAGAAGGTCGTCGAGCACGAGCGGAACGGCGGCCAGGATGTCGGACGCAATCGTTCCGTGGCGATGACAGCGCCGACCGGCTTCAGCACACACCCAGGCAGCCATACCGGCGGCATCCATCGGCGACGCGCCGGCGGCCACCGCGCCAGTCACCACACCGGTCAGGACATCACCACTTCCGGCCGTGGCCAGGCGGTCGTCACCGTGGTCGACGAGTACGACCTCACCGGAAGGATCGGCGATCACGGTCGTCGGACCCTTCGACAGAACGACTGCGCCGAAGCGACGGGCGAGATCACGCGCCGCGTCGACGCGATCGTCACCCGGTGGTTCGCCGGCGAGAGTCGCGAATTCTCCATCGTGCGGAGTGATGATCGTCGGCGCCGATCGAGCCGATACCGATCGGGCATCGAGGGCATGCAACGCGTCTCCGTCGACGACGATCGGCAGATCGGCCGAGGCGACGACTCGTCGTATGTCGTTCATGGTGTGGTCGGCGCGCCCGAGACCCGGACCGATGGCGAGGACTCTGAAGCGACGAGACACATCGGCAAGAACCTCGTGTCCCCACGACTCGGCGCCGATGGGACGTCGCACGACTTCGATCGGGGAGGTCGACACCTCGCCAACCCCCGGTGAGGCGAGATGAACGATGCCGGCCCCCGCTCGCAATGCAGCTTCAGTCGTCAGACTGGCCGCTCCGGTCATCCCCGGCGATCCGGCGACTACGTAGGCGCCGTGCGTCCACTTGTGAGCATCAGCACGACGAGTGGGCCATCGCGCCGCGATGTCGTCGGCAGTCATCACACCGATGGTCGACGAACTCACGTCGAGTCCGATGTCGGCGACCTCGATCGTGCCGCTCAGCCGCCGTCCCTCGTGAAAGAAGTGGCCGGGTTTCGCCGCGGCGAAGGTGATCGTCCGCGCGCACTGCCACGGTGAACCGTGAGCACGTCCGGTGAGGCCGTCGACACCACTCGGGAGGTCGACCGCGAGCACCCGACACGGTGCCGGTGGAGGATTCCACTCTCCGTGGAACCCGGTCCCGAACGCGGCATCGACGAGGAGATCGACCTCGGGTAGATGCGTCGGAAGTTCACCGACTTCGATGACCCGCACCCACACACCCCGTTCGGCAAGCAGTCGGGCCGCCACTCGACCGTCGGCTCCGTTGTTCCCCGGTCCGGCCACCACCACGACTCGCCGTCCGTACGTACCACCCAGCATCTGACGAGCGGCCCGTGCCACCGCCCATCCGGCACGATTCACCAAGGTGTCGAGAGAAACACCGCTCGACATCGCCCGCTCGTCGATGCGACGCATCTCATCGGGAGTGACGACCGGAATCATTCCGTCAGCGTACGAGCGTCAGCGCGTCGCCACGACGTACGCGATGGCCAGTCCGTCGGTATGCGTGAGGGACAGATGCCACGACGAAATACCTCGCTCACGCGCCAGCGCATCGGCACGACCCGACACCTGCAGAACGGGGCGACCACCCTCTTCGTTTTCGACCCACACGTCGTGGAAGTCGAAGGCGCCGAGTCCCACGCCCATGGCCTTCATCACTGCTTCACGGGCGGCAAAACGTGCCGCCAACGACGGCACCGAATCCGAACGGCCTTCGAGCGACGTCACCTCGTGAGCGGTGAACATTCGGCCGAGAAGTGTCGGAGTTCGCGACAACGACTCGCGAAACCGCATGATCTCGACGGCATCGACACCGATGCCGACCACCGAACCCGATGTCGCGCTCATCGACGCCACAGATCGGCGATCTCACTCATCGGTCGGATGAGGAGGTCGGCGACCGACACCGTCTCGAGGACGTCGTCGCGCATGGTGCCTTCAGTCTCCGACACCCAGTCGACGAGTCGTTCGTAGCGGCGGTCGTAGCCCTGGAGAACTGTGCGCGCCACTGCGGCCGGCAGTCGGTCGTGGAATCTCACATGAAGAACGACGAGACCTACGGTCGATCCGGCCTTCACCTCGGGAACGAAGATCACGGTTCGTCCGTCGGATCGTCCACGCGCCACCAGAACTTCTCTGTCGGACGCGACGCGACGCTTCGTTCCGACGAGTGCGGGGTTGGTGTCGACACGACTCGGGATGTCTCGGGATATGCCGCCACGCTCGACGATGGCGACCGTGGCGTGCTCGGGATCTCCGTCGATTCGATAGCGGGTGTATCCGACCACTGATTCCACGGCCGGGTCGAGGTCGGCCAACACCTTCAACGTGCGATAGGCGAGAACGTCGCGCCCGGTGCCGGCCCCCAGCACGGCCTGCACCAGCGCTCGATCGAGCACACCTTCGTCGCTTCGCGAGATACCGACGGTGACCGTCTTGGCTTGGTGTTTGATGGCGTCGATCGGTCGAGTGAGTTCCTCGATCGCACGGGTGAGAGCCGCCGTGAGATCGTCGACCACGGCTGCCGGGCTCGCCACCTTCCCGGTTTCGCGTTGGTGCATCTCGACCGGATTGTCGTCGGAGACCACTCGGAACATGGTGGCGAGCCGCACGGCTGTGCTCGCTTCCAGATGTCCGTCGTAGTCACCCGAGCGAAGAGTCTCGTGAAAGCGTTCGATCGCGTCGAAGAGTTCGACACTGATGCGCTCGACAACAGCTTCACCGTCGTCGAGCTCGACGACGGCGTGTTCGACGACTTCTCTCGCCTCGCGTAGTTCACGGGCCAGATCGTCGATCGCCCGTGCGGCTTCGTAGCCGAACAGGTGGCCCACCATGGCCGACAACACGAATGCGAGAGCCGGATCGGTTTCGGGAACTTCCACGACCGCCGATGCGTGAGCGAACCGTGACTCTCGAGCCGACGCCACGACGATGGGAGTGGCCTTGTGGGCGCGATAGATCGCCACTTCCTTGGCCACGTCATCGGCCGTGCCACCCGACAAGCCGGCTGCACAGACGAGGATCAAAGGCTCACACGAAAGGTCGATGTGCTTCTTGTCTTCGGTGATGTCGGACGAAATCGACTTGTAGCAAAGTTCACTCAGTTTGATGCGCACTTCGTGAGCGGCAATGGCGTTCGGGCCGTTGCCCACCACCGCCCAGTAGCGCTTGGACGGCGCGTATCGACGCGCGATCTCCGCAACCTGTTCACGGCGAGTCAGCACGTCACGCATGGCGTCGGGAAGTTCGCGCAGTGCCGACAACAAACCGTGTCGTCGGTCGTCGGATCCGGTTCCGACGAGAACCGAGATCTCACAGGCCAACAGCGCACCCGCTGCGACCTGGGCGTAGAAGGCCTTGGTCGAGGCGACACTCATCTCGACATCGCGTCCATCGGACGTGTACAAGACGCCATCAGCCTTGTCGCACAGATCGGAGCCACGACGATTGACGATGGCGATCACAGCTGCGCCACGAGCGCGCGCCAGATCGACCGTTCGATTGGTGTCGGTCGTGGTTCCGCTCTGGCTGATGGCGACGATGAGCGTGTCGGACATGTCGAGCCGCAATCCGAATCCCGAGAGTTCGGTGGCCGTCACTGGATCGACGTCGAGTCGACCGTCGGTCAGATGATCGAGAATCGTCGCACAACTCTCGCCGGCGACAGCGGCTGTTCCCTGACCGATCACGCGCACCTTGTCGATCGTCCCATCGGCGAGGCGAGCCGCCACGTCGGCGGGAATCGTCCGGTCTCCAAGCGCGGTCCGAAGTCGCCCGTCGTCGTCGCGAATCTTTCCGCGCAACGTCTTGGCCAAACTGAGAGGGGCTTCTCCGATCTCTTTCAGCAAGAAGTGAGGGGCATCACCCCGGTCGATGTCACGCGTCGTCACCTCAGCCGTGACCAGATCGTCGTCGGTCAAAGGGCGTTCAGTCCCCCCGAACGAGAGACGACGGAATCCGTCCGGGGTTCCGGCCAGTTCTCCGTCGAGAACGACGATCTGACCAGCCACCCCGTCGACGGTCACCTCGCCGTCCATTCGGACGTAGCGACTGGTCTCTTCCACGACTCCGTACGGTTCGCTCGCCACGACGTAGAGATCTTCGGAGAAACCGACGAAGAGTCCTTGGCCGCTCCCCCGCAACGACACGAGAAGACGATTCGGATCATCAGCCGACGCAGCGGCGATCGCGACCGAACCTTCGAACGAGGCGACCGAACGACGGAACGACTCGACCAGATCGGCGGTCGAACCCATGTGATGCGCGACGAGGGCCGGAATCACTTTGGCATCGGTAGTGATCTGGTGGGCGAATTCGAGTTCGTAGGTGACGCGCAGATCGGCGTGATTGTCGACGTCCCCGTTCAGTGACGCGACCACATAGGGCCCGCTGTCGACAGTGAGCCGCTCACTGTTGACCGGATGGGCATTGGGTTCGGAGATGATGCCGACACTCGCCCACCGCGTATGACCCGTCAACGACAGCCGAGCCCCGGGTCGACCGAGCGCAAGACGGAGCAGATCGTCGTCGGCAACGGCCCGACGCAGCGCTCGCGTGTTGTCACCGAGTTCTCCGATTTCGGCTGCCGCCTTGTAGACGAACGACAGCACCCCACCTCGATCGGTGTCGACCCATCGCACCGATCGGTTCTGGAAAAGAGAGTCGTCGACTCGCCCCGACATCGCGTTCATGACGAACGGGTCGTCGGCACGTAGGTCGTGACCCCAGACGAAGAGGTGGATACCTGCCGAGTCCCGTCCGCGCACCTCGAGACGATCGAGAATCGAGAAAGCCTGCTGAACCATGGCGTAGCCGGCGATGGCCTCCACCGACGCGTCCCGTCCCGCCAGGGTCGACACTTCGGCCGCAGTGCGGAGTCGGTCATGTCGAATCGCCCACACGACGTCGCGCAGGGCGCCCAATCGCCGGGCGTCGGACTCGAGGTCGTCGACGCGTCCCTCGTCGAGGCGAGCCTCCCACTCGGCGACCACATCGTCGAAACGATCAAGGCGTTCTTCGATGTTGGTGACGAGCTGGCGCTGGTCGAGCAAGGCTCGTATCCCGGGAACTCCGTGAAGGAGCCGATCGACGTCGGCGAGACGGCTGGTGGCCTCGTCGATGTCGTGACGAACGTCGACCGCAGCATCGAGCCGGGCCACCAAATCGGCGGCATCGGGCACCGGACGCGAGGACGGGCGTCCGACCAGAGCCACGATCCCGCACATGGAACCCCAGGCTACCGATGACCTCAGTCGTGGTTCGGGCGACCCGGGTCAGGAGAAACGTCGACGAACCGCCTCGACGAGACCGTCAGCCACCGATTCGGCGATCTCGGCCGTCGGAGCCTCGACCATCACACGAACGAGCGGTTCGGTTCCACTGGCTCGCACCAGGACGCGGCCTTCGGTCCCGAGTTCACCTTCGGCCGACTCGATCTCATCGGCCATCTCGGCGGCCACGTCGTCGGGTCGACGGAGCACCTCGACATTGCGCAACACCTGCGGGTAGGCGGTCATGACCGACGAGGCCGCATCAGCGAGGGTGCGTCTCGATCGCACGATGTACTCGGCGAGGGCGACCGCCGACACGAGTCCGTCACCGGTCGTGGCGACATCACGATGAATGATGTGTCCACTCTGTTCACCACCGAGAACGAACCCGCCGTCGTTCATGGCATCGAGGACGTAGCGATCGCCCACCGGTGTGACCACCACCTGGATGCCAGCGTCTTCCATCGCTCGATGGAAACCGAGATTGGCCATGACCGTCGTGACCACGACACCACCGACCAGTCGGCCGCGATCGCGTCGATCGAGAGCCGACAACGCGATCAATCGATCACCGTCGACGACGGCACCGGTCCCGTCGACGGCGATCACGCGGTCTCCGTCACCGTCGAAGGCGAAACCCATGTCGGCGGTTCCCATGGTCGATACGAACGTGCACAGACCCGACGGGGAGGTGGCCCCGCATTCGCGATTGATGTTGGTTCCGTCGGGGGCGTCGTTCAACACGATCACATCGGCACCCAGACGTCGGAAGGCCTCGGGAGCGGCATCGCACATGGCACCATTCGCCGTGTCGAGGACGATACGTAATCCGGACAGTGACCCCTCGCCGAAGTGCGACACCACGTGATCGACGTACTCGGCCACGGCGAGAGAACGTCGTGACACGGTGCCGACTCGGCGAGGTATGGAACCGCTCGGCTCAGCGTTCAGAATCGACGAGAGTTCGACCTCGATCGCCGCCTGCTGAGTATCCGACAACTTGAGCCCACCCGGACCGAAGATCTTCACACCGTTGTCGTGGAAGGGATTGTGCGATGCCGTGACGACGACACCTGGCAGCGCGTCACGGGCGGCGAATACGGCGACGGCCGGCGTCGGGACGATCCCCAGATCGTCGACGTCGACGCCCTCGGCAGCGAGGCCGGCCGCGACCGACGCCTGCAGGACCGCACCGGATTCACGCGGGTCGCGTCCGATGACGACACGCTCTGGTCGAAGAACACGAGCGGCAGCGCGACCGATCGCCAGACAGAACTCCGGAGTGATCTCGTCGATCGCCCGTCCTCGAACACCATCGGTGCCGAAACGGGGATGCGGAGCCGACATGAGGCCCCGCGATCAGCGCTTGGTGTACTGAGGCGCCTTGCGGGCCTTCTTGAGGCCGTACTTCTTGCTCTCCTTGCGACGCGAATCGCGGGTGAGCAGACCAGCCTTCTTCAACGCCGGACGAGCCTCGGGATCGAGATCGGCGAGCGAACGAGCGAGACCCATACGCATGGCACCGGACTGTCCGGTCACGCCACCACCGATGATCGTGGCGTCGACGTCGTACTGCTCGGCAGTGTTGGTCACGCGCAAGGCCTCGGTTGCCGAGTTGCGCTGTGTCGCGGTGCCGAAGTACTGATCGATCGGCTTTCCGTTGACGGTGACCTTGCCCGAGCCGGGGCGCACGCGCACTCGCGCGATCGCGGACTTACGACGGCCGGTTGTCTGGGTGAGAGGCTTCGACATCTGTGCTCCCTGAACTTTCAGCGTGCCTTGGCGTGGTCGATCGACCGAACGGTGGGATTCTGCGAGGCGTGCGGATGCGTTGCGCCGCCGTACACCTTCAACTTCTTGATCATCTGACGACCGAGCGGTCCCTTCGGGAGCATGCCCTTCACCGAACCGCGGATCGCCTCGTCGGGACGACGGGCGAGCAAGTTGGCGTAGGTCTCGCTCTTCAGACCACCCGGGTAACCCGAGTAGCGGTACACCATGTGGCGATCGGCCTTGCCCGAGGTCATGACGACCTTGTCGGCGTTGATGATGATGACGTGATCGCCCATGTCCATGTGCGGCGCGAAGACCGGCTTGTGCTTACCGCGGAGAAGACGCGCCGCTTCGGTGCACAGACGACCGAGGACCATGCCTTCGGCGTCGAGGATGTGCCACTCGCGCTTCACATCACTGGCTTTGGGTGTGTAGGTACTCATGAGAACTTCTTTCGACGGACGGGAAAGCCTACGCCCGTCCCTCAGGTTTCCCCACCTGGATACCCGACGTCCCACAGGCAAAGTCCGTGCGGGGGCGCCACCTGACCAGCCCCGTCCCGTCGGCGTCCTCGCAGGATCGACGAGACCTCACCAGGCGTGATCTTGCCCTGCCCCACGTCGGTCAGGGTGCCCACGATCGACCGCACCATTTGATGGCAAAAAGCCGTGGCCCGAATCCGACACTGGAGCACCCGAGCGCCCCGTTCACTCCGCAGGTCGTACCAGTCGATCTCGAGGAGGCGTCGCACCATCGAGGGCTCGACCTGGTCCGGTTCGACCTTTGGCCGGCGGCAAAAGGCCGAGAAGTCGTGTTCACCGATCAATGGATCGGCAGCCATACGCATGAGATCGAGATTGAGCGAGGTCGAAACGTGCCACGCCGTGGCGGCGAGGAAAGGATCGGGCACCGGGTCGTTCAGAATCGTGTATCGGTAACGACGCCACGTGGCCGAGAAACGGGCATGGAAATCGTCGGCCACCACCTCGACCGCACGAACCACGACCGACGGTGCACACATCTTGGTGAGACGACGGGCCAGACCGTCCAGTTCGACGGACACCGGAAGATCACAACTCACCACCTGACCCCACGCGTGTACACCGGCATCGGTACGCCCGGCTCCCACGATCTCGATCGGCTCCCGGGCGATCGTCGACAAGGCATCGGTGAGAAGACCGGCGACGGTGATCACACCCTCGTTGGCGGCGAAGCCGTGTAGATCGGCGCCGTCGTAGGCCACCAACAAGCGAACCCGCCTCACGGCGGGTTCGACGGATGATTCGATCGGAGTCACGGGGACGAGCCCCTGCGGATCAGACGAGCTCGACGCGCGCCATGGGGGCGTTGTCGCCCTGACGCGGACCGAGCTTCAGGATCCGCAAGTACCCACCGTTGCGATCGGCGAAACGCGGTGCGATGTCGGAGACCAACTTGCTCGTCATCTCCTTGTCACCGAGATAAGCCTGCAGCTGACGGATGCGATGCAAACTGGACGCGTCGCCGTCTTGGGCCTTCTTGGCCTTGGTGATGAGCTTTTCGGCGATCGGACGCAGAGCCTTGGCCTTGGCCTCGGTGGTCTCGATCGACTCGGCGGCGAACAACGACGCCGCCAGGTTGGCCATCATCAATTTCTGGTGGGCGGAGCTACCGCCGAACTTACGGGCTCGACGAGGTGTTGCGGGCATGGTGGATCCTTTGTTCTTTCGTGGCTCAGCCGCGCAGCGAGAGGCCGCGCTCGTCGAGCTTCTGCTTCACTTCGTCGAGGCTCTTCTGACCGAAGTTGGTGATGTTGAGGAGGTCGTCCTCGGTCTTCTGGAGAAGTTCGCCGATGGTGTTCACCTGGGCTCGCTTCAGACAGTTGCGCGGACGCTCCGAGAGATCGAGATCTTCGATGGCGATGTCGAGATCGGGACTGGCGGCACCAGCCTGGATCACTTCACCGAGCTCGAGACCCTTCGGCTCCTCGGAGAGATTGGCCACCAGGTCGACGAGATTGCGCAGGGTGGCACCAGCCGACGCCAGAGCCTCACGCGGCGTGATGGTTCCGTCGGTTTCGATGTCGATGACGAGGCGGTCGTAGTTGGTCGACTGCTCGACACGCGTCGGCTGCACGTCGAACATGACGCGACGCACGGGCGAGAAAATGGCGTCGATCGGGACGACACCGATCGTTCGCGAACCGGCCTCGCGATCGGACGACATGTAGCCACGACCCTGAGCGACCGTCAGATCGATGGCGAGACGACCCTTGTTGTTCACGTGAGCGATCACGAGTTCAGGGTTGAGGATCTCGACTTCAGCCGGGCACTGGATGTCACCCGCCGTGACCACGGCGTCACCGCGCACGTCGAGACGAAGAACGACGTCCTCGTCGGAGAGCGAGCGCAGGACGATGTCCTTCAGGTTGAGAATGATGTCGGTGACGTCCTCGGACACGCCGGCGATGGTGTCGAACTCGTGAAGAGCTTCATCGAACTTCACCGTGGTGATCGCTGCGCCGGGGATCGACGACAACAGAGTGCGACGCAGTGAGTTACCGATGGTGTGGCCGAAGCCGGGCTCCAACGGACCGACGGCGAAACGCTGACGGTTGTTCGATTCTTCGTTGTCGGCTTCGACAGAGGGGCGCTGGATGACGAGCATGGTGTCTGTTCCGTTCGTGAGGGGCCTGCGGGTCGTTCAGTTCGTTGGGATCACTTGGAGTACAACTCGACGATGAGCTGTTCGCGCACCGGCACGTCGATGTGCTCACGCGCCGGCTCGGTGCGCACGGTGACCTGCTTGCCACCGTCGCCGCCCTCGAGCCAACCCACGATGGAGCGGTCGAGCGTGTCGATGTTGTTCTGGATGACGATCATGTTGCGCGCCTTGGGGGCCAGGGTGACGACGTCACCGGGCTTCACGCGGGCGCTCGGAATGTTGAGGCGCTTGCCGTTCACGAGAACGAGGCCGTGGCTCACGAACTGGCGAGCCTGCGGACGCGTGCTCGCCCAGTTGGCGCGGTACACGACGTTGTCGAGACGCAATTCGAGGAGGCGCAGCAAGTTCTCACCGGTCGGACCCGAGAGTCGGTTGGCCTCTTCGTAGGTCTTGCGGAACTGACGCTCGAGGACGCCGTAGATGTACTTGGCCTTCTGCTTCTCCTGAAGCTGGGTCAGGTACTCGCTCGTGTTGCCACGACGACGGGTACGACCGTGCTGTCCGGGAGGGAAAGGACGACGTTCGAGGGCCTTGCTGCCCTTCGCATTCTCGAAGACGTTGATGCCGAGGCGGCGCGACAGGCGCACCTTCGGGCCGGTGTAACGAGCCATGACTTAGTTCCTCTTCCGCTTGGGCATCTTGCAACCGTTGTGCGGCACCGGGGTCACGTCCTTGATGCCGGTGACCTCGATACCGGTGTTCTGCAACGAACGAATGGCTGTGTCACGACCCGAGCCCGGGCCCTTGGCGTGCACCTCTACGCGACGCATGCCCTGCTCGAAGGCATCCTTGGCAGCCTTCTCGGCGGCGAGCTGCGCGGCGAAGGGTGTGCTCTTGCGCGAACCCTTGAATCCGACACCACCGCCCGAGGCCCAGGACACGACATTGCCCTCGACGTCGGTGATGCTGACGATGGTGTTGTTGAACGAACACTTGATGTGGCACACACCAGTAGTGATGTTCTTGCGCTCACGCTTGCGGGGACGACGCCCACCTGGCTTCGGCTTGGCCATGGCTTACTTCCTCACTGCCTTCTTCTTGTTGGCCACGGTCTTCTTCGGGCCCTTACGTGAACGAGCGTTGGTCTTGGTGCGCTGACCGCGAACGGGAAGACCCTTGCGGTGGCGGACTCCCTGGAGACACTGGATTTCGATCTTGCGCTTGATGTCCTGCTGCACTTCGCGGCGCAGGTCACCTTCGACCGTGATGTTCTGATCGACCCAACCACGGATCTTGTTGATCTCGTCTTCGGTGAGATCGCGCACACGGGTGTTGGGATCGAGGCCGCAGTCGGCGCAGATCTTCTGCGCCGTGGGCTTGCCGATTCCAAAGATGTAGGTCAGGGAAATCTCCAACCGCTTTTCGCGGGGGATGTCGACGCCAGAAATACGTGCCATTGACTCGTTGCTGCTTTCTCTTTAGCCCTGACGCTGCTTATGGCGCGGGTTCTCACAAATGACCATGACGCGCCCGTGACGGCGGATCACTTTGCACTTCTCACAGATCTTTTTGACACTCGGTCGGACCTTCATCGGTCATCTCACTTCTTGTCGTTCACTTGTAGCGGTAGGTGATGCGACCTCGGGTGAGGTCGTAAGGAGTCAGTTCGACTTGAACCTTGTCGCCCGGCAGGATGCGGATGTAGTTCATGCGCATCTTTCCGGAGATGTGCGCCAACACTTTGTGGCCGTTCTCGAGTTCGACCCGGAACATGGCGTTCGGGAGTGACTCGAGAATCGTGCCTTCCAGCAAGATGGCGTCGTCTTTTGGTTTGGCCAGAACTGCCTCCTCGGCGGTCGAAATGGGGTGGCTGACTGCGGCGCGACCGAGGGTCGCCCACAGGGCCGAGTTGCCATGCTACCGGCGTGTTTCCCGGTCCCCACCGGGCTCGAGACGCTGATACACGGCGATGATCAGGGCCTCAACCCGGGTTCCGGGCGGCATCGATGGCTGCCGTCAGGCGGCCGAACACCACGTCGGGAGAGGCGGTTCCGTCGACGATGACCAGACGCCCGGCCGACCCGTAGAACTCGAGAAGGGGGGCGGTTTGAGATTCGTACAGGTCGAGGCGCCGGTTCACGGCATCCTCGGAGTCGTCGTCACGCTGCACCACGTCTCCCCCGCACACGTCGCAGGTCCAGGGACGACGTTCACGGCCAGTGACGGTGTAGTTGGTCCCGCAGTCCCGACAGACCCGCCGGGCCGAGATCCGGGCCACCACCAGATCTCGGGGAACGTCGAGATCGATCACCACGTTGATCGGGGCCGATTCGGTGATCTCGTCGAGTGCTTCGGCCTGGTTCACAGTCCGTGGAAATCCGTCGAGGATGTATCCGCGGTTGCGGGCATCGTCTTGGGCCAGTCGATCTCGGACGAGGCCGACCATGATGTCGTCGCCGACGAGTTGGCCTGACTCGATGACCTGCTTGGCCATTCGACCGAGTTCGGTACCTTCACGCACTGAGGCACGCAGCATTTCACCGGTGGAGATGTGAGGAACGACGTAATGGCGCGACAAACGCAGACACTGCGTGCCCTTGCCGGCGCCCTGGCGGCCGATGATGATGAGGCGGACCCCCGCGATCATCACTCAGCCCCGGCGTGCTCCACGACGCCGGATCGACGTCACTTCAGGAATCCCTCGTAGTTGCGCAACATGAGCTGCGCATCGATCTGTCGCATCAGTTCGAGCGCCACGCCCACCGCAATGAGCACCGTGGTACCGGCGAACGGGAAGGTCTGAACGTCTCCGATCCAGAGCACGATGTACGGCAGGATGGCGATGAAGGCCACGAACAACGCACCCGGAAGTGTGATGCGGTTGACGACTTTGCCGAGGAACGCCTCGGTCTGCGGCCCAGGACGGATACCGGGGATGAATCCACCCTGACGACGGATCTGATCGGCCTGACGCATCGGATCGAAAGCGATCGAGTTGTAGAAGTAGGCGAAGGCGATGATGAGCAAAGCGAACGTGATGATGTAGAGAAGGCCCTGCGAACTCACGAGATTCCGGTCGACCCACTCGGTCAGACTCCGACGCCAACCCGAATCGCTGCCGATCACGTTGGTGAGGAGCACCGGCAACAAAAGGACCGAGCTGGCAAAGATGATCGGAATGATGCCGCTCTGGTTCACCTTGAGCGGGATGTACGTGCTCTGACCGCCGTACATGCGGCGACCTACCACTCGCTTGGCGAACTGAACAGGAATACGTCGCTGTCCGAGTTCGACTCGGACGACCGCCACCAAGATGGCGATCGACACTCCGAGAAGAATCGCGAACACCACCCACTTCTTGCTCTGGAGGAGCGAGTAATAGCTGAACGGCAGGCTGCTCACGACCGACGCGAAGATCAAGATGCTCATGCCGTTGCCGATACCGCGCTGCGACATGATCTCACCCATCCACATGAGGAGGGCGGTTCCGGCGACGAGCGACATGATCACGAGGAGACCTCGGGGCCACATGCCGTCGGGCAGAAGGATGATGTCGGGTGCCGTGGTGGACGCCGTGAAGAAGGCCGAACCACGACCCTGGCCGAAGATGAAGGTGAGACCGGCGGCCTGCAACAACGCAATCGACATCGTGACGTAACGCGTCCATTGCGTGATCTTGCGCTGACCGACGGCGCCTTCTTGCTGCCACTGCTCGAGCTTGGGAATCACCACGGTGAGAACCTGCATGATGATGCTGGCCGTGATGTAGGGCATGATTCCGAGCGCGAAGATCGCAAAGCTCGAGAACGCTCCGCCCGAGAACAAGTTCAAGAATCCGAGCGCGCCCTGCTGGCGAGCCGACTCACGCAGCTGCCGAACGGCCTGGTCGTCGATACCCGGGACGCGAATGAAGGTCCCGAGTCGATACAGCATCACCATTCCTACGGTGAACAAGATCTTGTTCCGTAGGTCGGCGACCTTGAACATGTTGGCCAGATTCGACAGCACGAATGCTCCTCGCGATCAGCGGTTGGTGAACTGATTGCCCTTGGCGGCCGGACGGACCTTGTAGGGCAGCGGGATGATCGTGACCGAGCCACCGGCCGCTTCGATCGCCGACTGAGCGGCCTTCGACACGGCATGGGCCGACACGTCGACCTTGCGGCTGATCTCGCCACGAGCGAGAACCTTCACGAAGGAACCCTTGTGCAGGACTCCCCGCTTCAGGAGAACGTCAGGATCCACCGACGACTCGTCGAGTTCGTTGATGGTGTCGAGATTGACGGCCTGGTACTCGACGCGGAAGGGGTTGTTGAAGCCCTTCAACTTCGGTACTCGCTGCTTCAAAGGCATCTGACCACCTTCGAAACCGCGGGCGACCTTGCCGCGACCACGCGAGTGCTGACCCTTGGTACCGCGGCCGGCGGTCTTGCCGCCCTTGCCGCCGATACCTCGAGCGACGCGCTTCTTGCGGTGCTTGGCACCGGGTGCTGGTGAGAGTTCGTCGACGCGCATGGTCAGTTCTCCTTGTGGGATTCCGTCACCTCGACGAGATGCGGAACACGGGCGAGCATGCCCCTGATTTCGGGACGGTCGGGCAACGTGTTGGTCTGGCCGATACGGCCGAGACCGAGCGCACGCAAAGTGCCGCGAGTCTTGGGCTTCGTGTGGTCGCCCGACTTGATCTGCTTGACGATGATGGTGTCGGACACGATCAGTGACCCTCCCCTGCCGCCACCGCACGCTCGCGCTCGGTGTAAGCCTTCAGAAGTCCCTTCGGCACGAACGAGTCGGCCGGGAGACCGCGGCGAGCCGCCACCTCGTCGGGACGCTGCAACGACTTGAGACCTTCGATCGTGGCGCGGGCAACGTTGATGGCGTTGGACGAACCGAGCGACTTGCACAGAACGTCGTGGATTCCGGCCTCTTCGAGAATGATGCGGGCTGCTCCACCGGCGATGACTCCGGTACCGGGGGCGGCCGGCTTCAACATCACGCGACCAGCGCCCAGCACTCCGATCACCGGATGGGTAATGGTGCTGCCGGCGAGAGCGACGGCGAACATGTTGCGCTTGGCGTCCTCGGTGCCCTTCTGGATGGCCAACGGAACTTCCTTGGCCTTGCCGTAACCGAGACCGACACGACCATTGCCGTCACCCACCACCACGAGAGCGGTGAACGAGAAGCGACGACCGCCCTTGACGACCTTGGCCACGCGGTTGATGTGGATGACGCGCGATTCGCGGCCGTCCTGGGGCCCACCAGGTTGGCGGGGATTGTTCGCAGGTGCGTTGGACATCAGAACTCCAGTCCGGCTTCACGAGCCGCTTCGGCGACGGCGGCGACACGACCTTGGTAGAGATATCCACCACGGTCGAACACGACCTTGTTCACACCTGCTGCCTTGGCGCGCTCGGCCACGAGACGACCGAGCTGTGTGGCGGCGGCGACGGTGGATCCGCTACCTGCCTTGCGCACATCGGCCTCGACCGAGGTGGCCGACGCGATCGTGACACCACGATCGTCGTCGATGACCTGCAGGATGAGGTGTTTGTTGGAACGGTAGAGCGACAAGCGCGGACGCTCGGCGGTGCCGTGGATCTTCTTGCGGACTCGCGTGTGGCGGCGCAGACGGCCCGTACGACGCTGATTGCTGATCTTGGTCATGACGTCTCCCTACCGACCATCACTTCTTGCCGGCTTTGCCGGCCTTGCGCATGACGCGCTCGTCGAGATAACGAACTCCCTTGCCCTTGTACGGCTCGGGCTTGCGGATCGAACGGATGTTGGCCGCAACCTGGCCGACCAATTCCTTGTCGATTCCCTTCACGATGATGCGGGTCTGAGCCGGCACTTCGAACGTGACGCCATCAGGTCCCGGAAAATCGACCGGATGCGAGAAGCCGAGGTTGAGGCGCAGAGCGCTCGGTCCCTTGGCCTCGGCACGGTAACCCACGCCGATGATCTCGAGTTCCTTGACGAAACCGTCGGTGACACCGACGACCATGTTGTTGACGAGGGCGCGGGTCAGACCGTGGAGGCTGCGCGACTCACGCAGGTCGTCAGGACGCTCGACGAGAAGAGTGTTCTCTTCCTGACGAACGGTGATACCGCCGATGAGCGGTCGCGTGAGCGTTCCCTTCGGGCCCTTGACGGTGACCGAGTTGCTGCTCACCGAGACCTCGACTCCGGAAGGAATCGTGATGGGTGCTTTACCGATACGTGACATGTCGGGCTCCTCTCGTCACCACACGTAACAGAGGACTTCGCCGCCGACCTTGCGCTTGCGCGCTTCGCGGTCGGTCATGAGTCCCTGACTGGTGGACAGGACGGCGACACCGAGACCACCGAGCACACGCGGCACGGTGTTGGACTTGCGATAGACGCGCAGGCCCGGTGTCGAAATTCGCTTGATACCCGCGATGGTGCGACGACGCTCCTCGGAGTACTTCATGGAGATGGTGAGCACCTGGCCCGGACCCTTGGGGTTCGGGGCGACCTGGAAACCGGAGATGTAACCCTCCTGCTCCAGAACCTTGGCCAGGGCGACCTTCTGCTTGGACGACGGCATCTTCACCTCGTCGTGCATCGCAACGTTGGCGTTGCGGATGCGGGTGAGCATGTCGGCAATGGGATCTGTCAGCATCGGTACCTCACCAGCTCGACTTCGTCAGACCAGGGATCTCGCCAGCGTGCGCCATGTCGCGCAGACACACACGGCAAAGTCCGAATTTGCGATACACGGAACGGGCGCGGCCGCACTTGCGACAACGCGTGTAGCCGCGGACCTTGAACTTGGGCTTTCCAGCCGCCTTGTTGATCAATGACTTCTTGGCCATGTTCTCGGACCTCTACTACTTCTTCTTCTTGCCCGTGACCGGGCCGCGACGAGTGGACTTCTTCTTCTTGGGAATGGCAGCCGCTTCGGCACCCTTCTTGAAGGGGAACCCGAACGCGTCGAGCAACGCCTTGCCAGCCACGTCATTGGTGGCTGTCGTGACGATGGTGATGTCCATGCCACGGGGAGCGTCGATCCTGTCGTAATCGATCTCGGGGAACACCGTCTGGTCGGAGAGACCGAAGGTGTAGTTCCCGCGACCGTCCCACGAGTACGGGTTGAGGCCGCGGAAGTCTCGGATTCGCGGGATGGCCACGGCCAGGACGCGATCGAAGAACTCCCACATGCGGTCGCCTCGCAAAGTGACCTTGCAGCCGATGGACTGGCCTTCGCGCAACTTGAAGTTGGCGATGGAGTCGCGGGCCTTGGTGACGACCGGCTTCTGACCGGCGATCTTGGTCAGATCGGCCACGGCACCCTCGAGCAGCGACGGCTGCTGAGTGGCCTTGCCGACACCCATGTTGATCACGATCTTCTCGAGACGAGGCACTTCCATGACGTTCGAGAGTCCGAGTTCGGTCTTCAACTGGTCGCGTACGGCGGAGTCGTACTTGACCTTGAGACGCGGAGCAGTGGTGGTCGACATCAGATCTCCTCACCGGTGCGCTTGGCGATGCGCACCTTGGTTCCGTCGGCATTCACCTTGAAACCCACCCGGGTGGGCTCGCCGCGATGCACGAGCATCACGTTCGAGACGTGGATCGGCATGTCGCGATCGATGATGCCGCCCTGCTCGTTGGCCTTGCGCGGCTTCTGGTGCTTCTTCGCGATGTTGACGCCGTCGACGATGACTCGATTGCTCGACGGCATGACGCGTGACACCACGCCTTCTTTGCCGCGATCCTTACCCGAGATCACGATGACGGTGTCGCCCTTCTGGATCTTCATGTCACAACACCTCCGGGGCAAGCGACACGATGCGCATGAACTTCTTGTCGCGAAGTTCACGTCCGACTGGTCCGAAGATTCGGGTTCCACGCGGCGTCATGTCGTCTTTGATGACCACGGCCGCGTTCTCGTCGAAACGGATATAGCTGCCGTCGGGGCGACGGCGCTCCTTCTTGGTGCGGACGACGACGCACTTGACGACTTCGCCCTTCTTCACACCTGCACCCGGGATGGCGTCCTTCACGGTCGCCACGAAGATGTCGCCGATCGAGGCGTAGCGACGGCGTGTGCCGCCCAACACCTTGATGACCAACACTTCCTTGGCGCCGCTGTTGTCGGCGACCCGGAGTCGGCTCTCCTGCTGAATCATGGTGAATCCTCGTTCGTTCCTCGGCCGCTCACTTGGCCCGCTCGACGACTTCGACGAGACGCCAGCGCTTGGTCTTCGACAGCGGGCGGGTCTCCATGACGCGCACCTTGTCGCCCTCACGAGCGTCGTTGGCTTCGTCGTGTGCGTACAGCTTCTTGGTACGCATCACGAACTTGTTGTACTTGGGATGGCGAACTCGCTCGACGACGGCGACCACGAGGGTGCGATCCATCTTCGAGGAGATCACGATGCCGTCACGAACCTTGCGCACCTTGCGCTCGGCTCCCTCGGTCGTTTCGGTGTTCTCGGCCATGTTCACTCTCCGGCCTCGGCCGCAGCGATCTCTCGCTTGCGGATCTGGGTGTTGATACGAGCGATACGACGACGAACGGCGCGCAACTCGCTGTGGTCTTCGAGCTGTCCGGTCGCGTTGCGGAAGCGAAGGTTGAGCGCTTCCTGCTTGGCCGCCTTCAACTGCGACACCAGCGAAGCGAGGTCGAGCTCGGCGATATCGGCGCGTTCCTTCTTCAACTTGCCAGCCATGTCAGATCGCCTCCTCTCGGCTGATGATGCGGGCCTTGATCGGGAGCTTCTGCACGGCCTTGGCGAGAGCGGCGCGAGCCTGCTCTTCGTTCGGGAACGACAGTTCGAAAAGAACGCGGCCGGGCTTCACGACGGCCACCCAGAACTCGGGGTTGCCCTTGCCCGAACCCATGCGGGTCTCGGCCGGCTTCTTGGTGACCGGCTTGTCGGGGAACACGTTGATCCAGACCTTTCCGCCACGCTTGATGTGACGGGTCATGGCGATACGAGCGGCTTCGATCTGACGGGCGGTGAGCCACGCCGGTTCGAGCGCCTGAATGCCGTACTGACCAAAGGCCAGGGCACTACCACCCTTGGTGGTTCCCCTCATACGACCGCGATGGTGTTTGCGGTGCGCGACTTTGCGAGGCATCAACATGGTTCAGTCCTCTCCACGGAAGTGAGGTGTCTCATTGCCCTGATGGGTGCGACGGGCGATGTCTTCTTCCTCATCGAGCAACTTCTCGAGTTCGGGGTCGGCTTCCTTGATGAGCGGAGCGGCGGCCGCTTCGACCTCGTCACTCTTGCGACGTCCACCGGACGACACGACTCGCTTGCCGACCGCACCCGACGTCTCACCGACGGCCATGGCCGCTTCGCGAGCGATCTTGTCGTCGGTCTGAGGCTTGTACGGCAGGATGTCGCCGCGGTAGATCCAGACCTTGACTCCGACACGGCCACTCGAGGTAAGAGCCTCGCGGAAGCCGTAGTCGATGTCGGCGCGCAGCGTGTGCAACGGAACGCGACCTTCGCGGTACCACTCGGTGCGGCTCATTTCGGCGCCGCCGAGACGACCCGAACACTGAACGCGAATACCGAGGGCACCGGCCTTTTGAGCATTCTGCACCGCACGCTTCATGGCACGGCGGAAGGCGATACGACCGACCAGCTGATCAGCGACGCCCTGGGCGATGAGCGCGGCGTCGAGCTCAGGAGACTTGATCTCGACGATGTTGAGCTGCACCTTGTTGTTGCCGGTGAGCTTGGTGAGACCAGCGCGGATCTCGTCGGCCTTGGCACCCTTACGACCGATCACGATGCCGGGACGAGCCGTGTGGATGTCGACCTTCAAGGTTTCGCCACGCTTGCGCTCGACCTCAATACGGCTGATGGCCGCGTCACCGAGGGTCGACATGATGTAGTCGCGGATCTTCCAGTCCTCGGTGAGGTACTCCTTGTACTGGCGCTCGCTGAACCAGCGGCTCTTCCAGTCGGTGGTGACACCCAGGCGGAAGCCGTAGGGATTGATCTTCTGGCCCATCAGTTCTTCTCCTCGGTTGCTTCCACCGTCGTGTCATCGACCACTTCGGTCGACTCGACTGCGTCGCTGACCGTTTCGTCGGTCACCGCTTCGTCGGCGGACGTGTCGTCGGACGACGTGTCGTCACCCTTCTTGTCGGCGAACTTCTGGCGGCTCTTGGCCACGCGAGCACGACGGTCGGCCACACCGGCTCCACCACGTGCGGCCCGGCGACCGGCCACGGCACGCTCACGGCGGGCCTGGACGATCTTCAGGGTGTCGTCATCGAGAGTGTCGACGACGATCGTGATGTGGCAGGTGCGCTTGTTGATGCGCGTCGCACGACCACGGGCACGGGGCTTGAAGCGACGCATGGTCGGACCTTCGTCGGCGAAACACGCCCGCACGTAGAGCGACTCGGCATCGGCGTTGTCGTTGTTCACGGCGTTGGCGACGGCTGACGCCAAGATCTTGCGGATGACACGAGCGGCTTCGCGCTCGGTGAACTGCAGAACCTGGTCGGCACTCACGACGTCGAGACCACGGACGAGGTCGAGGACCACACGAGCCTTGGAGGCGGACATACGGATGGCACGAGCACTCGCTCGCGTGCCCGTGCGCTCACCACGCACGAAGTCGCGTTCGTTCAACTTGGGACCGGTCATTACTTCTTACCCTTCGCGTTCTTCTCTTGCCCGGCGTGGTACTTGAAGGTGCGGGTCGGCGAGAACTCACCGAGCTTGTGTCCGACCATCGATTCGGTGATGTACACCGGAACGTGCTTGCGACCGTCGTGCACGGCGATCGTGTGACCGACCATGTCGGGGATGATCGTCGAGCGACGACTCCAGGTCTTGATGACCTTCTTCTCGTTGGCCTGATTGAGGACGTCGACCTTCTTGAGAAGGTGATCGTCGATGAAGGGGCCCTTTTTGAGACTGCGTGACATCTTCTACTCCTACCGACGGCCCTTGGCCGTACGACGACGACGAACGATCAACTTCTGCGACGACTTGTTGGTGTTACGTGTGCGGCTCTCGGGCTTGCCCCACGGCGACACCGCCGGACGTCCACCAGAGGTCTTGCCTTCACCACCGCCGAGGGGGTGATCGACCGGGTTCATGGCCACACCACGGGTCTGCGGACGCACACCCTTCCAACGATTACGGCCGGCCTTACCGATCTTCACGAGTTCGTGCTCGGAGTTGCCGACCTCGCCGACAGTGGCGCGACAGTCGATGAGCACGCGGCGCATTTCGGTGGAGGGCAGACGCAAGGTGGCGTACTCGCCTTCCTTGGCGACGAGCTGCACGCCGATACCGGCCGAACGACCCATCTTTCCGCCCTGCCCCGGGCGCAATTCCACGTTGTGGATCACGGTACCGACAGGGATGTAGCGCATGGGCAGAGCACAACCCGGCTTGATGTCGGCCTTCGGGCCGCTCGACACATGGTCGCCCACGTTGAGACCCTTCGGCGCAAGGATGTACGCCTTCTCGCCATCGGCATAGTGCAACAGGGCGATACGGCAGGTGCGGTTCGGGTCATACTCGATGGCGACGACCTTGGCGGCCACGCCGTCCTTGTTCCGCTTGAAGTCGACCATGCGGTACTGCTGCTTGTGGCCGCCGCCGCGATGACGCGCGGTCTTGCGTCCGTAGGCGTTGCGGCCGCCGGTCTTGGACTTCTTGGCGAGAAGGGTCTTCTCCGGCGACTTCTTGGTGATCTCCGAGAAGTCGTGGCTGGTCTGGAAACGACGACCGGCCGAAGTGGGCTTGCGCTTGCGAATAGCCATGGTTGCTGCCTCAGTTGTTCTCGAACAGCGGAATCTCGCTGCCCGCGGCCAGGGTGACGATCGCGCGCTTGGTGGCAGGACGACGACCGACTCGGTTCGACCCACGTGTGCGCTGTTGCTTGCCACGACGATTGAGAGTGTTGACGCGCTCGACCTTGACTCCCCAGATCGCCTCGATGGCGTCGTGAATCTCGGGCTTGCTCGCGTCCGGGTGCACGAAGAACGTGTAGACGCCTTGTTCGATGAGTCCGTAGCTCTTCTCGGAGACCACGGGAGCGATGATGATGTCGCGGGGGTCCTTCATCACTGGCCGTCCTTTTCGTCACCGGGCAGCGAGGCCTGGCTGAACACGATGTAGTCGTTGCAGAGAACGTCGTAGGCGTTGAGTTCGCCCACTTCGATCAACTGCACCTCTTCGAGATTGCGGAAGCTGCGGATGGTGTGGATCTCGCTGCGCTTGACGACGATGAGCACCTTGCCCGACACGCCGATGGCGGCGAGGGCGGCCTTGGCGTCGGAGGTCTTCGGTGTGTCGAAGTTCCAGGCATCGACGACGACGACCTTCCCCTCGTTGGCTCGATCGGAGAGAGCCGACTGCAGCGCCAGTTTCACCATGCGCTTCGGCGTCTTCTGCGAATACGAACGGGGCTTCGGGCCGAGGGCCACACCACCACCGGAGAAATGCGGCGCGCGGATCGAACCCTGACGAGCGTTGCCGGTGCCCTTTTGCTTGAACGGCTTCTTGCCGCCACCTGACACTTCGCCGCGGGTCTTGGTGCTCTGGGTTCCGGCGCGACGATGGGCGAGCTGCGCCGTGACGACCTGGTGCATCACCGGCACGTTCGGCTGACGGCCGAAATCGTCGTCGCTGAGCGAGAGGTTGCCGACGTCCTTGCCGGCCTGGTTCTTGATTGTCACCGACGGCATGGGTTCACTTTCCCTTCACGGCGTTGCGAACGATCACGACGCCACCGTTCGGACCCGGCACCGAGCCCTTCACCAACAACAAACCGCGCTCGGCATCGGCCTCGACGACTTCGAGGTTGAGCGTGGTGACTTGCTCATGACCCATGTGTCCGGCCATGCGCAGACCCTTGAACACACGACCGGGGAACGAGCACGAACCGATCGAGCCCGGCGCACGATGGTGCTTGTGGTTACCGTGGCTCGCGCCCTGGCCGCCGAAGTTGTGGCGCTTCATGCCACCGGCAAAACCCTTACCGCGGCTCACGGCAGTCACGTCGACCTTCTGTCCCTTTTCGAGAACGTCGACAGCGATCTCCTGGCCGACTTCGAAACCGTCGACCGAATCGAGTCGCAACTCGACGAGACGGCGACCGGCGTCGACACCGGCCTTCTCGAAGTGACCGGCTTCGGGCTTGGTCAACTTCTTCGCGTCCTTGCGTCCGTAGGTGACCTGCAACGCGCTGTAGCCGTCGCTGTCGGACGTCTTCACTTGAACGATGCGAGCGGGTTCGACGCGCAACACCGTGACGGGGACGATGCGATTGTCATCGGCCCACACTTGTGTCATGCCGACCTTTTCGCCGACGATCGCTGTTTTTGCCATGAGGCAGCCTCTTCATCTGTGACCAGGAGTTCCTGGCGCTGAGTTGACTGTGGTGAGTGGCGGTTGCCATTCACGCAGATGCTCCGCAGGTCGAGACCAGCGGAGCACCGAGTTCGGTTGTTGCCATGTGGTCCCCGGCGGGCCGGGCTCACACGGACGTCAGTTCTTGTTTCCGAGCAGGCGCCCGAAAGACACGAGTCGTGAACGCTACCGCTGCTCCACCCCCTCCCCAACCTGGTCACCTCGGTGTTCTGGTGAGGAAAATCCACTGCACGGGTGAAGATCCCGCGCCAGATTTTCGGGGGATTGGCGGCGGCAGACTGGGGTCGTGGATGCCCTGATTGTCGAGGTCGCCGTGAACGGAGCCACCCGGCCGTCCCGGCAACCTCATGTCCCTCTCACGCCTGAGCACATCGCCCGTGACGGAATCGCCTGCGTGGACGCCGGGGCGAGCATCGTGCATCACCACGACGATCTCCGGGCCGTGCGCAACCTCGGATCCGGACCCGAGGCCATGGGGTCCCTTGGATTAGCCACTTATACAGGGCTTTTGTCAGCCCGGCCGGCGACTTTGGTCTATCCGACGGCCCGCTTCGACGGCCACACCATCTCTGAGCGATGGGATCACCATCGGTATCTGGCCGAGAATCTGCCTGCCATCGGTCTCGGACCCCTGCGCATGGGTTTGGTCGATCCCGGAACCGTCACACTCGGCAACATCGTTTATGGCTTCAGTCCAGATGAGATCGCCTACAAGCTTGCGGCCTGCCAAGACCTGGGTATCGCACCCTCTGTTGCCTGCTTCGAACCGGGCTACATCCGTGTTTTCCTGGACTTTTATGAGTCTGGACGGGTCCCAGCCGGCTCCCTCGTGAAGTTCTACTTCTGCGCTGGACCCCCACATTTCGGCCTTCCTCCGACCGAGGCCGCTCTCGATCTGTACATCGACTTGCTGGCTGGGACCGGCCTGCCCTGGGCCGTGGCCGTTCTCGGCGGTGACGTCGTTGGGTCGGGCATGGCCAGATGGGCAATCGAGCGGGGAGGGCACGTCCGGGTCGGCCTCGAGGACTTCCACGACCCCGCCGGCCGCCAGCCGACGAACACCGAGCTAGTCGCCGAGGTGGTCGAACTCGCACACACGCTCGGGCGTTCAGTCGCCAGCGCCACCGACGCAGCCCGCATCCTGCAACTCCCCTAACCGCTTTTGCGACCCGACCGGCGTTCGGGTGACGGTCCGTCACCGTATGGGTGACGAATCCTCACAAAACACCCGTCAGGGGAAGCGTTTGGCGAGCCAGTCGGCGACGTGCGCCAGAGCCTCTTGGCGGTGCCCCTCCAGATAATGGGGCGCACCCTTCATCTCGACGTACGTCGTGTCAGCGGCACCGCTGTTGTCGACGATCTCCTTGGCCTGCCACACACGAATCTCGGTATCAGCAGTGGGATGCACGAGAATCGTCGGGACCTTCACCTGAGGCATGGTGTCGGCCAACTTGGCGTGACTCGACAGACCGCTCCAGGTACTCAGCCAACCGCGGGCAGTCATCGTGCGGGCCAATCCACCACGGCCATAGTTGGCGTCGAAGGGATCGGGAAAAGCGAACAGTGAACCCATCGGTCGCTCGTCAGGATCGATCGACAGGTCGAGATAGGCCGGATCGGCCAGCGTGCGATAGATCGTGAGGTACTTGGTGAACACACCGCGTCGTCGCAACTCGCGCCATCTATGCGGATCAGCCTTCGCGTCCACACCCCGCAATCGGGCCAGAGCATCGGTGGATTCGGCGATACTCGCCTTGGCAATGTCGTCGATGCGCGCGACTCGTTCGACCTGTGCCGCGCGGTAGCGCGTCAACCAGCCTGTGTCGTAAACGCATGGTTCTGGCCAGGGACGCCAGCCGTTGTCGGGGTTGTACATGTCGAGTTCGGGGTTGGTGGAGAACGGATCGCCCTCGTCGGTGACACTCGGATCGATCACCTGCAACATGAACACACCTTCTCCAGGATGCGCCGCCATTCCGATCCACCCGTCGCCGATGCCACGCTCCGCGTGAGAGAGCGCCATGAGCGACCCACCGCCCGAGTTGCCGAGCAGCACCACCGCTTCGGCACCGCGTCTTTTCATCTCGTGATACACCGTTTCCACGTCGACAGTGCACGCTTCGTGCAAGCAGTCGGTGTCGTTGTTCATGTAGCGGGTGCCGAAACCCAGCACTGCGTATCCCGCCGCAGCAAGAAGTGGACACGCATAGTGCACGCTGAAGTCGCCACGTGGATGCGAGAGAATGACGGCCGTTTTCCACGGCTTGCCGTTGGGTGGCGTCCAGAGAATGCCCCGCACGAGTGCACCGTCGGGTGAGATCAATCTGATCGACTCGCGCGGGATCTCGACTCCAGGATCGTCCTCGGGAAGCGGCCAGTAATTCAAGCCAAAGGGTCGACGACCCCCGAGGTGAGCATCGAGAAACGGCGTGTCGGTCATGATCGAACCCTAATCAGCGATCAGAAGACGCTCGATCAGGAAACTCTGGTGCGCGATCTTCACCCATACGGTGAAGAATCCTCACCAGATCCTCAGTTGACGGGGCGTTCGACGAGGGTGGCGGTCAGGGTCAGACGCGAACCGCCGCGCAACACGTCGATCGCGACGGTGTCACCCGGCGAACGATCGCGAATGGCGGCAATCAATGCACCCTGGCCGTCGATAGGCGTGCCGTCGACATCGACCACGATGTCACCGGCTTCGATGCCCGCACGTGATGCCGGCGAATCGGGTCCGACGTCGGTGATCACGGCACCACGCCCTCCGTCGGTACGGTCTTCGAGTCCGACACCGAGATACCCCTCGACTCGAGTCTCACCGTCGGCGAGCCCGCGCAACGTCTCGATCACTGGCAATGCCTCGCCGACCGAGATCGCGAATCCCACGTTGTTGGCCGCCGTGTTGAACGAACTCTGGAACACCGCGGTATTGATACCGATCACTTCACCGTTGGCGTTGAGGAGAGGACCTCCTGAGTTGCCCGACGAAATCGCGGCATCGGTCTGGATCAGTCCGTCGAGTGCACCATCGGAGTTGGCGATCGTTCGGTTGAGCGCCGACACGATGCCCCGTGTCACGGTGGGTCCGCCGTCGAGGTCGAGTGCGAACCCGACTGCCACCACCTCGTCACCGATCGTGATCGATCCGGGATCGGCGAACACCGCCGGGGCCAGACCATCGAGGTCGACTTTCAAGAGCGCCAAGTCGTTACCCGGATCGGCGGCCAGGACCACCGCCGGAATCGGATCGATGGTGTCACCGAACAACACTCGAACATCGTCGGAGCCTTCCACCACGTGCGAGTTGGTCAGGATTTCACCATCGGACGTGATCACCACACCGGTGCCGGTCGACCGTCCCGCCCCGGTATTTCCTCGACTCGAGGCCACGACGGTGACGACACTCGGACTGATGCGCTCGACCACCCCGGCGACGTCGACCACCGGGGGAACGTCGAGACCAGGAACAGCAGTGAGTACAGGCTGCGACGAAGGGCGCATCGAGTCAGGAGTAGACACCGTCGCGTCGTCGGACGAGTTGTTCATTTCGGTGGCGATCTGCGCGCCGGCGAAACCGCCCAAGGTGGCGGCTACTGCGAGGACCAGAAGAACCTTCGGCCAACGGCGACGTCGCCTACTGGCAAGTTCGGGTTCGAGAACTGGGGCCGGGAACGACTCACCAGCGGGGGGCGGCGGAAGCTCTTCCATCACAAGAAGTGTCTACCGCGACACGACGCTCGACAGGACGCGGAGACGGTGAGAAGTCGGTGAGAATTCACACCTTCACCCGGCGCTCGAACGCGACGAAGGGGCCCGCAGGCCCCTTCGTCCGTTTCGATCGATGCGATCGGCAATCAGCCGGCCTGCACCTTGATCTCGACCTCGACACCAGCCGGCAGGTCGATGCGCTGAAGGCTGTCGATGGTCTGCTGCTTGGGATCGACGATGTCGATGAGACGCTTGTGAATGCGCATCTCGAAGTGCTCACGTGAGTCCTTGTCGATGTGCGGTCCGCGGATGACCGTGTAGCGATGCTTGTCGGTCGGTAGCGGAATGGGTCCACGCACTGTGGCGTTGGTACGAGCCACCGTCTCGACGATCTTTCGCGTCGATTGGTCGATGATCTCGTGATCGAACGCCTTCAGGCGGATACGGATGATTTGAGCCATGAGGTCACCGACTCACTTCAGGATCTTGGTGACTCGGCCCGCACCAACGGTACGACCACCCTCACGAATCGCGAAACGCAAACCCTCGTCCATAGCGATCGGCTTACCCAACTCCACCGTCATCGT
>Ga0181578_10000114_pt1 | contig 67495 bp, 58 predicted proteins | sample 071ome_21_FD_148659 | JGI IMG/M metagenome (GOLD analysis project Ga0181578, IMG submission 148659) | Coastal salt marsh microbial communities from the Groves Creek Marsh, Skidaway Island, Georgia - 071401CT metaG (spades assembly) | ecosystem: Environmental > Aquatic > Marine > Intertidal zone... | reverse complement strand
AAGGGGACCGCTCCGGAGACCGCGAGGAGGAGCCTGGACGAGTTCAAGCTGCGCCTCTCCCCGATCCTGAAGCGGGTCCTGCAGGGACTGCCGGCTCAGGAGGACGAGGAAGGGCGGGCGGACTCTTGAGCAGCGAAGCGGGAAAGCACGGATCCGCGGGAGGGCTCTCGGACAGCATCTCGATCGGTCCCCTGCGGCACATCCTGCAGCAGGCGATCCAGACTCCCCAGCACGCCCTCCACCGCCGACTCCGGGAGGAGGACGGGAGGCCTTGGGCGGATCGGCTCCTCGGAGACGCGCTCCTCGCCGCGGGAGAGCCGGGCGGCGACGACCTGCCGGACGCGCCTCGAGAGGTGCTGGAGAGCCTCAAGGCCGAAGGCAAGCTCCGGATCCGTCGCGCCCGTGATCAGAAGGAGCAGGCGGAAGCCGCGCTCCTCTACTTCACCGCCGTCTCCTGCCTCCTCGGCGATCCCGCGACGACCAGCAGCCGCGAGGTGACGAGTCTTCCTCTCCCCCTCCTCGAGGACTCGATCCTGATCCTCCGAGAGACCCTGAGCGAGGCGTGGCACCCCCCTCTCGACCGGGCTCTCCTCCGCTTCTGCTGATCCGAGCGCTCCGAAGAGAGCCGACCGGCTCGACGCCCCCCTTGCCCCAACCGGGAAATCCGACGAAACTCGACCTTCGCCCGAGCCGATCGGGGGTCGGCGGGAGAGGGCTCCCGCCAGGAGCCCCGCTCGATCCCCCGCGGCGAGATCGCTCCCCCACCCCGAGCCTGATCCGGCCGGACCTCCGACCCGGGGGAGCCATGGAAAGGCAGGCGGAGACGATGGAGCGGCTTCGAATCATCTCGACGAAGGTGGTGATCATGGCGGGCCTCCTTGCCGGCTGCGCGTCGAACGAACCCAGACCTCCGGTCGCCGGGATCCAGCCGCACACCATGGAGATCCATGGCCACACCCGGGTCGACGACTACTACTGGCTCAACCAGCGCGAGAATCCCGAGGTCATCTCCTACCTCGAGCAGGAGAACGAGTACCTCCGGGCCCGCATGGCGCACACCGAGAAGCTCCAGTCCGCGCTCTTCGAGGAGATGAAGGGGCGGATCCAGCAGGACGACAGCTCGGTGCCCTACGAGAAGAGCGGATACTGGTACTACACCCGCTTCGTCCCCGGAGGAGAGTACGCGCTCCACTGTCGCCGCGCCGGGAGCCTCGAGGGGCCGGAGGAGATCCTCATCGACGGGAACGCTCTCGGGCGGGACGAGGGCTACTTCTCCCTCCGCGCGGTCCGCGTCAGCCCCGACACGAAGCGGCTCGTCTACGCCGTCGACACCCAGGGGCGTCGCTGGTACACCCTCTCGTTCCGGGACATCGCGACCGGTGACGCGAGCCCGGAGGTCATCGAGAACACCAACGGGAACGTGGTCTGGGCGAACGACAACCGCACCGTCTTCTACGGGCGTCGAGATCCGGAGACCCTCCGCTCCTTCCAGATCTGGCGGCATGTCGTCGGGACGAGCCCCGCGAGCGATGTCCTCGTCTATCAGGAGGACGACGAGACCTTCTCCTGCTACGTGAGTCGCACCCGATCCGACCGCTTCCTGATGATCACCTCGGACCAGACCCTCAGCACGGAGACCCGGATCCTCGAGGCGGACGACCCCCGAGGCGAGTTCCAGGTGTTCCACCCGCGGCAGCGCGATCACGAGTATCACGTCGACCATCAGGGGGACCGCTTCCTGGTGCGCACGAACCTCGACGCTCCGAACTTCCGCCTGATGGAGTGCGGCCTCGGCAGCACCGGCAGTTACCACTGGAAGGAGCTCGTCCCCCACCGGGCGGAGGTGCTCCTCGAGGACGCCGAGGCCTTCGACGACTGGACCGTCCTCACCGAGCGGCGTGGAGGCCTCGCCCACCTCCGCATCCTGCCCGTGGATGGTTCGGCCGATCATGACCTCGAATTCCCCGATCCGACCTGGTCGGTCTGGACCTCGACCAACCCTTCGCTGGGCACGGATGTCCTGCGGTTCACCTACCAGTCGCTGACGACCCCCAACACGACCTTCGCCTACGACATGCGGACCCGGGAGAGGACGGTGCTGAAGCAGCAGGTCGTGCTCGGCGGCTTCGACCGCGACGACTACGTGGCCGAGTACCTCCGGGTGCCGGCGCGCGATGGCGTCCTCGTCCCCGTCTCCATCGTTCGCCGCAAGGACACCCCGGTGGACGGAACCGCGCCGCTCCTCCTCTACGCCTACGGGAGCTACGGCTCGAGCAGCGATGCCGGGTTCCGCTCGAACCTCCTCAGCCTCCTCGACCGCGGATTCATCTACGCCATCGCCCACATCCGCGGGGGCCAGGAGATGGGTCGCCACTGGTACGAGGATGGCAAGCTCCTGCGGAAGCGGAACACCTTCACCGACTTCATCGACTGCGGGCGTCACCTCGTGGCCGAGAAGTATGCTCGGCCGGATGCCCTCTTCGCCAATGGTGGCTCCGCCGGCGGCCTCCTGATGGGGGCGGTCATGAACATGGAGCCGGAGCTCTGGTCCGGGGTCGTGGCCGCGGTCCCCTTCGTGGATGTGGTCACGACGATGCTCGATGAGTCGATCCCCCTGACCACCTTCGAGTTCGACGAGTGGGGCAACCCGAAGGAGAAGGTCTACTACGACTACATGCTGAGCTACTCCCCCTACGATCAGGTGGAGTCGAAGGACTACCCGCCGCTGCTGGTGACGACCGGGCTCCATGACAGCCAGGTGCAGTACTTCGAGCCCGCGAAGTGGGTGGCGAAGCTCCGGGCGCGGAAGACCGACGACAACCCACTCCTCTTCCGGACGAACATGGAGGCGGGGCACGGGGGGAAGAGCGGACGCTTCCGCCGGCTGGAGGAGACCGCGCTGATGTACGCGTTCCTCCTCGACCTCGCCGGAGACTGAGGAAGGCGGTCCGAGCGAGTCGGCGGGACGCGGACGGGACGCCGGCTCAGCCGGCGGCGACTCCGATCCTCTCGTAGAGTCGCTCGTATCGCTCCACGATCCGCTCCAGGGAGAAGCGCTCGACCGCAGCCGCCCTCCCCGCGCGGGAGAGCCGCTCCGCGTGCTCCCGGTCCCCCAGAATCCGGAGCGCGGACTCCGCCATGCAGTCGACATCCCCCACCGGGCAGAGCGAGCCGGTCTCTCCATCGTCGATCAGCTCGGGCACACCCCCCGAGCGGCTCGCGAGCACGGGGACGCCGCTCGCCATCGCCTCGAGGGCGACGAGCCCGAAGGACTCGCCGTCGCTCGGGAGGAGGAAGAGATCGGCACAGGCGAGCGGCTCGGCGACCTGATCGACCGCTCCGAGCCAGAGAACGCGATCCCCCACCCCCAGCTCGCTGGCGCGCTCCTGGGCGGGTCCGACCTCGGGGCCGCTGCCGATCATCAGGAGTCGGGCCGGACGCTCCGCCGCGACCCGGGCGAAGGTCTCGACCACATCGGGGATGCGCTTCACCGGGCGGAAGTTCGAGATGTGACAGAGGAGGGACTCCTCGTCCGACGCGAAGCGACGGCGCAGCTCCAGAGTCCGCTTGCCGGGGTGATACTGGGCCGGGTCGATGAAGTTGGGGATGACCTCGACCTCCCGCTCCAGCGAGAAGCGCTGGATGGAGGCCTCGGCGAGGAACTCGCTCACCGCCGTCACCGCCGCGCTGCGCTCCATCCCGAACTTCGAAATCTCGTAGAAGCTCGGGTCGCTCCCCACCAGCGTGATGTCCGTCCCGTGGAGCGTCGTCACCGAGAAGACCTCGTGGTCGGAGCACATCTCCACCGCGAGGTGGGCCGCGATCGCGTGGGGGATCGCGTAGTGCGCGTGGATCCGCTCCACCCCGTGCTCCCGCACGACGGTGGAAAGCTTCGTCGCGAGCGCCAGCGCGTAGGGGGGATACTTGAAGAGCGGATAGCTCGTCACCTCCACCTCGTGAAAGTGAACCCGCGGGTGCAGGAGATCGACGCGGAAGGGCGCCCGGTAGGAGACGAAGTGGACTTCGTGTCCGCGGTCGGCGAGCGCCATGCCGAGCTCGGCGGCGACGACGCCGCTCCCGCCGTAGGTGGGGTGACCCGCGATCGCGATTCTCATTCCGCCTCCCCCGCCGTGCCCGGGACGGAGAGTCCGTGGGTTCGGTGCTCGGGCCTCCGGCTTCCCGGGAGGCCCTCCCCGACGATCCAGGAGGTCGGGTCCGCCACGGCCGGGGGATCGTGCCAGCGAATCGGCTCCCCGTAGCGGACCCCGGCGCGGACTCCGTACTCCCGGGCGCGGCCCTCCACGAACCGCGGAAACTCGGGATCCGCGATCTTCGTCGGCGCCCCGTCGATCCCCGGCTGGTGAAACTGGGATGCGTAGGCCCGCATCACCGCGAGCTTCCCCTCGAAGTGATCCGAGATGTCCACGATCACGCTCGGCTCGAAGGGCGTGTGCGCCATGTAGTAGCCGAGCTGGGGCGGTCGCCACGCGGGCGCCGGACCCGGCGCGTAGAGCCGCACCCCGGTGAGGTAGTGGCAGCGGAACGCCAGCTCCCCGGCTCCGGCGTGATCCGGATGGAGATCGTCCCGCCACGGCGCGAGGACGACCTTCGGGCGCAGCCGGCGGATCTCCCCCACCAGCGCCACGCGCGCGTCGTCGCGGTCGCGGATCGTGCCATCTCCGAGGTCGAGGTTCGTTCGATGATCGAGCCCCAGCAGCGCGGTCGCCGCCTCCGTCTCGCGGAGCCGGGTCTCCGGGTCCCCTCGGGAGGAGAGCTCCCCCCGGGTGAGGTCGACGACGGCCGTGCGGAGCCCCAGAGCTCTCGAGGCGAGGAGCGTGCCCCCGAGGCAGAGCTCGGCATCATCGGGGTGGGCCGCGATCACGAGGAGATCGACCGGATCCGGGAGCGACTCACTCACGCGTACCTCCGCTCCTCTCCGACCCGAGCACCACGGTGACGATCGCTCCGTCCCCGGGCTCGAGGACATCCGCGATCGCCGCGAGCCCGGCCCGGCCGTGGCGGGCGAGGAACCCGAGCAGCGCGAGGGATCGCTCCCCCTCGCGCCCTCCCGGGAAGACTCGCTCGAGGATCTCCCCCACCTCCCGGCGGGCTTCCGCGACATCGGGAGCGGCCCGCTCCGGCAGGACCGCGGCCAGCTTCTCCATGTCCTCGCGAAGTCGGCGCGCCAGTCGGTCCGTGCGCTTGCGGAGCGCCGGGTCGTTCTCCGGGTCCTCCGCCCACGCGACGATGCGCTCGATGAGCGGCTGGGCGAGATCGTCGAGCTCGCCGGCGAGCCGCGCGGCCCGAGGAGAGGGGATCCTGTCGACGGCGCGGATCCCGGGGACGAGAGAGTCGATGGAGATCCCGTTCGCCTCCAGCCGCTCCGCATCCTCCTCGTCGATCACCCGCACCCTCGGCCGCGGCAGGAGGACCGGGCGCGGGACACCACGCGAGCGGTAGACCTCGCCGAGCTCCCATTGGTAGGCGAGCTCGGTCGGGCCGAGGAGGGTGGCGACAGGCTGCAGGAGCGAGTCCTGGATCCAGGGTCGCAGGAGGGCGTCCGGTGAGACGCGCTCCGGGTTCGCCTCGATCTCGTCTCGAAGCTCGGGGATGGAGCGCTCTCCCCCGCTCGGACCGCCGATCCGGACCTTCCCCTCCCCCTCGATCCTCACCCGATGGCGGGCACCGCCCTCGTCGATCCAGAAGAAGGGCAGGTCGGCGGGCTCGGGGATCGGGACGGGGAGGTCGTGGGCGACGAGCGCCTCGATCTGCTCCCGGACCTGAGCGGCCAGCCGACCCGGCGCCTCGAGCTCGGCGAGGATCAGGGGTCGGGAGAGGGTGCGGAGCCACTCGGGGCGGACAGGGAGCAGCCCGTCCCCGCCGAAGAGGCCGAGCAAGAGGCGGACGAACTCCTCCGCGGGTCCGTCGGCGAGGCTGTTCCGGTAGAGAGGTTCCACCTCGGCGGGGGCTCCTTCGAGGAGCGGGGCGACGGCGGCGATGCGCGCCTCCATCGGCTGCTCGAAGCGGAGGGTCCCGAGCATCCTCCGGCCTCGCGGGAAGGGCGGGACGAGCTCGATCCCCCCCGAAGACCCGTGGGGGACGAGCCCCCCCCACAGCTCATCGACATCGTGGTCCTCGCTCGCCACCCAGAAGATCGGCACGGCCGGAATGCCCGTCTCCTCGAGGCGCCGAGCCGTCCGAATCGCGGCGAGTGCCTTCACCGCGAGCATGAGGGGCCCTCCCCAGAGCGCCGGCTGCTGCCCCGCGACCACGATCCGGGTCGCCGGGTCCTCGAGCCGCTCCCGGGACCGGCGGGCTGCCTCCGGCAGGTCGAGGCGACCCCAGTGAGGTCCCAACTCCCGCAGGAGCGCGGCGCGGCGCTCCGGGTCGACCGGGCGCTCCTCCGCGGCCTGGAGCCACTCCGCAGGGGTCCGCGGAGCGGGCCCGCCGATGGTCAGGGACGCCTCGCTTCGGCCGGCGCGGAACCGCAGAGCGGTCTCGCGCGGAGCGAAGGGAAGAGTCGACGGTTGGCGGGTGCGCACAGGGTTCATCGATTCCTTTCGGGGAGAGAGCTCCCGCCCCTCGAGGGCTCGCGCTCGAGATGCATCAGCAGGCGCGGCCCCTCTCCGGAGCGCCATGGGCGGCCATCGAAGTCCCCCCAGCGACGGGCGATCCGCCATCCGGCCCTCTCCGCGAGGAGTTCGATCTCCTCGGCGGAATAGAGTCGGACCGATTCGAACATTCGCGAGGGGACGAACTCCGCGTCTCCCCCACCCTCCGCGCCTCCCGGGGTGACGAGGATCTCCTTCTCCACGCGGCGGCCATCTTCCGTGATCCAGCGCCTCTCCCGGATCGCGCGCCCTTCGACCGCTCGCTCCGAGCGGGGTACCAGCCCCGCGATCGTCGCCTCCCGGTCGGGGAGATCGAGGAGGAGCCGCCCCCCTCCGACCACGACCCGTGCGATCTCGGCGAGGACTCGTGCGTCCTCCCCCTCCGAGCGGAAGTAGCCGAAGCTCGTGAAGAAGCTGGTGACCGCGGCGAACGCCTCGGACCGAAACGGGAGGTCTCGCATGTCCGCCCGGACGAGGGGGCTCTTCCAGCCCGGGCGCGTCCGGGCGGTGGCGAGGAGCTCCGGTGAGAGATCGAGCCCGACCACCTCCAGCCCCCCGGCGCGCAGCGGCCCGGTGTGCCGCCCGCCGCCGCAGCCGAGGTCGAGGACCCGCTCTCCCGGCACGAGGGAGAGCGCCTCGCGCGCGAAGCGAGCCTCGGTCTCGCCGCTGGCATCGTCCCGCCGTCGGTAGACGCGGAGATACTCCCCCCGAAAGGCGCGGGAGAACCAGTCGGAGGGCACGGGGGAGGCTTCTGGCACGGGATCAACTCCGGACAGGGGGGCGATGGACCGACCCCTGAGTCTAGCGGAGCCCTGCCTCGGAGACAGCGAACCGGGACGATCGTCCGCGGCGCGGCGGGAGGTCCTTGATGCCCGGGGCTGTCGAGGCGGCCCCCGAACACCATAAGTCTCTTTTTGGCTGTTGCTTACGTAGCCCAGCCGCGAGGCCCGGTCTGCAGGTCCGACGGGAGCGGGCGAAGATCCGAATTGGTGTAAAGATCCCTGCGGCTCCATCCGATGAAACCGTCATGACCAGGATGGTCCTGAGGAGGTCGGGCGGTCCGTCTTCCCGAGTTGTCCTGGCTCGATTCTAGGGAAAGGGCACACCTGCCATGTCTCAGGGCACCAACGGATACTCCCCGGTACGGACGATCTTCGGAATCGTCGCCTTTGTCGCGTGCGTCGGCTACTTCGCGAACAACGCCGGTGTCGAGGTCTGGAACACCACCACCATGGTCTCCGTCCTCTTCGGCACCTTCGCGTGCTGCATCGCCGCCTGCAACACCTCGATCTGGAGCAACGGCTTCACCTGCTTCACCGGCAGCAACAACTGCAACACTGTCGAGGCGTCCACCTTTTGGAACTGCTTCGGCAACTACGCGTGGATGACCGCGATCGTCGTCGCCTGCATCAACACGGCGGCCGTGCTCAACAACGCGTCGAACGCCACCACCGCGACCGTCTTCGGCGCCATCGCCAGCAGCGTGTTCTTCGGTGTGGTCTTCAAGTGCATCGCGACCGGCATCGCGTGCTCGATCAACGACTGCAACGTGGTGAACAACAACACCACGAACACCAACAACACGACGACCACCTCGACGCCGTACACCAGCGCCAACGTCCACGAGAGCGTGAACGCCTGATTCACCTCCGTCGATCGTGGTACGCAGAAGAGGCGCGTGGGAACCCCACGCGCCTCTTCTTCATCCCCGCCGCTTCCCGCGTCTCCTTGCGCTCCGGCTCGCTTCGCGCAGGATGGTCCCGCTCGCGCCGGCGGTCGGGAGGGTCCCGACCGGAGTCTCCGCGCGAGCCCCAGCGGAGGGAGCGCCGATGCCGGTCGAGATCATCCACTGCCCCACCTGAGTGAAGCCCCGGGATCGAGCCGCGAGGTTCGCGGCCGCCATTGAAGCGGAGCTGGGCGAGAGCGTCCCCCTGATCCCCGGGCGTCGCCGGGGAGAGTTCCGGGTCGTCGTCGATGGCCGGACCGTGGTCGAGCGGCGAGGGGGTCTCATCGCCCTCCTCCTGCGTCGTCCCTGGCCCTCGGAGGAGAGCGTGGTCAGCGCGGTCCTCGCCGCGCGAGGTTCGAAGGGGGACACCGGGCGCGCAGGCCACTGATCGATCTCCCGACCCGGAGCCTCCATCCCCCCTTGCCCTCCGACCCCGAGTGGGGTTCCATCGCCGATCCGCCCCGGCGAAAGGTCCCCCGGTGAGCCCATCCCTCCCCTACGCCCGCATCGCCCTGGCGATCCCGGTGCCCGAGCTCTTCGACTACCGCGTCCCCGCGGAGCTGGACGCCTCGGTGGTCCCGGGCGCCCGCGTGCGCGTCCCCTTCGGTCGGGGGGTGCGGATCGGCTACTGCATCGAGCGGAGCGCCGAGCAGCGCCACGAGAAGCCGAAGTCGATCGAGGCGGTGGTCGACGACGCACCGCTCCTCGAGCCGGACCTCCTCCAGCTCGTCCGCTGGACCGCGGACTACTACCTCTGCTCCGTCGGAGAGGTGATCGAGGCCGCCATCCCCAAGGGAGTTCGAGAGGGGAAGAGTCGAACGATCCGCTGGGTCCGGCGAAGTCCCACCGCGGACTCGTTCCAGGACCGGGGGAACGGGATCGAGGGGCGCGCGCGCCTCCTCGCGATCCTCGCCGAGCGGGGTCCCCTGCCCATCGAGGAGCTGCTCGCGGCCGGCGAGGTCGGTGAGAGCGCGGTGAAGACCCTCGCGAAACGCGGTGCCGTGGAGATCGTCCGCGCGCCCACCCGGGAGTTCGGAGGGCTCCGCGACCCGCGGGGAGCATCCACCAGCGGTCCCGTCCCGTGGGTCACCCCTCCCCCCTATCGGCTCACCCCGGAGCAGCGAGCCGCGGTCGACGCCATCGAGGAGTCCCTCGATCCACCTCGCTTCCGCCCCATGGTCCTGGAGGGCGTCACCGGGAGCGGGAAGACCGAGGTCTACCTCCACGCCATCAAGGCCGCCCTCGACCGAGGGCGCGGAGCGCTCGTGCTCCTGCCGGAGATCTCGCTGACCCCCCAGACGGTCGATCGATTCAAGGAGCGGATCGGAGAGGTCGCGGTCCTGCACTCCCTGCTGACCCCGGTGGAGCGCTCGATGCACTACGGCCGTCTGCGCCAGCGGGAGGTGCGGGTCGCGATCGGTGCCCGGAGCGCGATCTTCGCCCCCATCCCGGACCTCGGGCTCATCATCGTCGACGAGTGCCATGAGGACAGCTACAAGCAGGAGAGCACGCCGCGGTATCACGCCCGCGACCTCTCCGTCGTGCGGGCCGCCCAGCGCGGGATCCCGGTGCTGCTCGGCTCCGCCACTCCCTCCCTTGAGACGCAGGAGAACATCGCGCGCGGCCGCTACACCGTCCTGTCCCTCCCGCGGCGCGTCACGGGGCATGGCCGGGCCCATGTGGAGCTCGTGGATCGGCGCGCCGAGCCGAAACGCGAGGGGCCCCCTCCCATGCTCGGGCCGAAGCTCATCCTCCGGCTGCGCGAGGCGCTGGAGGACGGGGATCAGGCCGTGCTCTTCCTCAACCGTCGCGGGTTCGCGCGCCGGATCCACTGCCCGAGCTGCGGCTTCCAGCTCAGCTGCACCGACTGCGACATCGCGCTCACCTACCACAAGCGGGACGACCGCTCTCTCTGCCACTACTGCGGCACCGTCCGATCGGTCCCGACCGCGTGCCCCGACTGCTCGATGCCGGGGATCCGTCGGACCCTCCCGGGGACCGAGAAGATCGAGGAGACGCTGACCGCGATCTTCCCCGGGGTCCCGGTCGGCCGCCTCGACCGCGACACCGCGACCTCCGGGACCCGGATGCAGGAGATCCTCGCGGCGTTTCGTCGAGGGGAGACGAGGATCCTCGTCGGCACGCAGATGGTCGCCAAGGGTCACGATATCCCCGGGGTCACGATGGTCGGGGTCATCGATGCCGATGTCGCGCTCGGCATGCCCGACTTCCGCGCGGCGGAGCGGACCGCGCAGCTCCTCTGCCAGGTCGCCGGGCGCGCCGGACGCGGGGAGAAGCCCGGGCGCGTGGTGATCCAGACGCGGCAGCCCGATCACTACGCCCTGCAGGCCGCCGCCAGCCAGGACCTCGGTCTCGTCCGACGACAGGAGGCGACCGTCCGCCGCCTCCTCAAGTATCCGCCCTACGGCTTCCTCGTGCGGATCCTCTGCGAGGACGGGGATGAGATGCGCGCCCTCCAGACCGCCGAGGGTCTGCGGCACTTCATCGACGGCGCGGGCGTGGCGGCGGTCCAGCCGCTGGGCCCCGCACCGGCTCCGATGGCGAAGCTCCGGGGGCGGCACCGCGTCCACATCCTCCTGAAGTCCCAGGACCGCAGCGCCCTCCACGGTGTGGCGAGCCGGGTCGCCCGCGCGAAGCCGCGCTGGTCGACCACGAAGGTTATCGTGGATGTCGATCCGACGAGCCTGATGTGATGCGCCCGCGCCGCCCGTCGCCGCGCGCGCCCCGGATGGAGAGAGCGCCCGCATCCCCTCAGGGGATGCGGGCGCTCTTCCATGGGATCCGGGTCCATGGGATCCGGGCTCGACCTAGACGAAGTCCTTGAACTTCTTCGACGGCTTGAAGCCGACGGTGGTCGAGGCCTTGATCTTGATCGTCTCGCCCGTCTGCGGGTTCCGCCCGGTGCGCGCCTTGCGCTTCTTCACCGTGAAGGTGCCGAACCCGATGATGGTGCAGGACTTGTCCTTCTTCGTGCCCTTGCGGATGCTGTCGAAGACAGCGTTGACGCAGCGCTCCGCGCCCGCCTTCGACTCGTCCAGAGACTTCGCGACCGCCTCGATGAGCTCGGCCTTGTTCATGCGACTCCCTTTCTCCCGAGAGGCCTCGGGCCCCTCATGGCTTCCCGGGCTCGGCGCCCATCCCCGCGGAGGAGATGGGCGCTTCACCCCTGATCCTGATGCGCCGGGAAGGCTCGGCGACGACGATCGCGCACGCCTTCATCGGACTTCCGTCTCAATGAGCTCCGGATCCTCGGACACCGATGGTCCGGGGAGGGAGGTCCGAGCTCGAGGCCTCTCCACCGCGTCGCTCCGTCCCGCTCCCGGGTCGCGCCGCCGCCGCTTGGCGGAGGGGTGCGATCGGGCTGCGCGTCAACAACGGCGCGGCTCTGCGGGGAGTATAGGCACTCGAGTCTCGGATTGAACAAACAAAATCGTCAGGAATCACGCGAGTTTCCGGCGGATCGGGCGACGCGGGAGGGGCGTCGCGTTGGCAACCCGATCCGCCGGGGGTACCATCGACGAAGGCTGCGCCGCCGGGATCGGGGATCTCGGCGCTGGCCCACCGCAACTCCCAGCTCCTGCGAGGCGCCGTGTCGAACCCGACCCTCCGGATCCCGAGCCCTGTTCGCGATCGGTCGATCGCGATGGCCGTCGCGATGGCCGTCGCGATCGGTCTCGTCGGGGCCCTCGGCCTCTCGCCGTGGAGGACGGGGGCGGTCGCCCAGACGCAGGAGACCCAGACGCAGGAGGGCCAGACCGTCGAGGGCGCAGGCGCCGGGCAGAGTGCGCCGCCAGCGAAGGCGGGTGACGAGGCGCGACCTCAGGGAGACGATGCCGACACCGGTCCGGTCCCGGCGATCGGGCCGGCGGCCGACGCCGGGCAGGTCCTGCGCGCCCTCGGCCGGCTGCCCTTCGGTGAGACCCTCCAGTACCGCGGTCGGGTGGAGAAGGCGGGCATCGTCTTCGAAGCCGGTCGCGCGAACCTGCGGGTGCTCCTCGACGAGAGCGGGCGCCCGAACCTCGAGGCTCGCGCCTTCGGGGAGAAGTTCGGCTACATCCTCAAGACACGGATCCTCACCGTCCTCGACCCCGTCGACTTCCGACCGATCGAGCATCAGTCGAGCGAGCAGGGAACGGAGCGTCGCCACAAGACCCTGCGCTTCCGCGAGGATGGGGCGGACTTCCTCCGCCTGAAGCACTGCCGGGACAAGGAGTGCGAGGACCCGACCCATCGGGTGAAGCAGCCGAAGATGCACGGCCCGATCCCCTGGGGGACGGAGCTGGTGCACTGCGATGATCGGGACTGCACCAGCCGAGGGCACTACGCCTGGCGCACCCGCACCGAGCATCGGTTCGAGGACTCCTACGTCGACCTGCTCTCCGCGATCTACCTCGCCCGTGAGGCGGACCTCGAGCCGGGAGCCGAGCCCCTCGTCATTCCGGTGATCTCCGACACCCGCCGCTGGAAGGTGCGTGTCCGCTCCCTCGCTCGGAAGCGGCTCACCGTCGCCGCCGGCGAGTTCGATGCGGTCCAGCTCGTCCTCGAGCCCCTCATCGATGATGACGCCGAGAAGACCGAGCGGTTCGAGGGGCTCTTCGGCCTGAACGGGGCGATCCGGATCTGGGTCGATGTCGAGGACCGGCGACCGATCCTGATCGAGGGGAACCTCCCTTTCGCCTTCCTCGACTTGAAGGCGAAGATCGAGCTGGAGAAGATCTCGGTCGATGAGGAGCTCGCGCTCCGCGGGGCCGAGCGGTTCGAGGAGCGCGCGGTCGGCATCGAGAAGGTCTCGGCCACCGAGCCGGACGAGGAGTAACCTCCCCGACGGAGGAAAGGGACGCCCCATGGGATCCTCCATCGATCGTGCCCGCTCCGGGGAGGCCGACGGCGTCCGTCCCCCGGGGGAGCTGTTGCGTCGCCTCCCGAAGGTGGACCGTCTCCTCGACGATCCGCTCTTCGCCCCTCACCTCTCCGCGCACTCCCGGGCGGAGACCCTCGCCACCATCCGCGAGGTGCTCGAGGAGCTCCGCGCGCGAGGCGCCCGGGGCGAGCTGGACGCGCAGGAGATCGAGCCCGCCGCCATCGAGCGTGCCGTCCGCGCCCGCCTCGTCGCCGCCGCCGTCCCCTACTACCGTCCCGTCATCAACGCGACCGGGGTGGTCCTCCACACCGGCCTGGGGCGTGCCCCCATCGCTCCCGAGGTGGCGGACGCGCTCTCGGACCGCGTGCGGCACCCCCTTCGGGTGGAGATCGACCCGGAGACCGGCCAGCGCGGGGGACGGGACGAAGGCTGCGCCGCCCTGATCCGCGAGCTCACCGGCGCCGAGGACGCCACGATCGTCAACAACAACGCCGGCGCGACGCTGCTCCTCCTGGCCGCGCTCGCCGCGGGTCGACGGGTGCTCCTCTCCCACGGCGAGATGGTGGAGATCGGCGGGTCCTTCCGGATCCCCGACATCATGGAGCTCGGCGGAGCGCGCCTCGCCGGGGTCGGGACCACCAACCGAACCCACCCCCGCGACTACGAGGGGGCCATCGACGACACGGTCGCGATGATCCTCAAGGTCCACACCTCGAACTACCGGGTGGTGGGCTTCACCGAGGAGGTGGAGATCGACGAGCTGGTGGCGATCGGGCGCCGCACCGGGACGCCCGTGGTGCACGACCTCGGGTCGGGCTGCATGATCGACCTCGCCGCCCGTGGAAGGCCGGGAGAGTCCCTCGTGGCGGACTCCCTCGCGGCCGGCTGCGATCTCGTCTGCTTCTCCGGCGACAAGCTCCTCGGCGGGCCGCAGTCGGGGATCATCGCGGGGCGCCGCGAGGCGGTGGAGGCGTGCCGGAAGCACCCCCTCTACCGCGCGATGCGCCCCTGCCGCCTGACCTACGTCGCCCTCGAGGCGACCCTCAGGATCTACCGGGCCGACCCCGATGAGGTGATCGAGCGGATCCCCACCCTCGGACGGCTCCTCGCCAGCGCCGAGAGCCTGCAGCCGCGGGCGTCGGCCCTCGCGGCCGCCCTCGCGCCCGTGGAGGGGCTGGATGCGGTCATCGAGCCCCACGGCGCGCTCGCGGGGAGCGGCTCGCTCCCCGCTCGGGAGATCGACTCCCTCGCCGTCCGCCTCGAGACCGATCGACTCTCCGCCACCGAGCTCGCCGCGCGTCTGCGGGACGGCGCGACCCCGATCTTCCCCGTGGTCCGGGATGACATCGTGCGTCTCGATGTGCGGACGATCGACGACGCCGATGTCTCCGTCATCGCGGAGAAGCTCGCCGCCATCCTCGGCGCCTGAGGATCCCCCGAGTTCGACTCCGCTTCCCGACTCCCAGCGGGTACCTTCTCCCCCGGGAGGTCGGTCCTCCCCCCTCTTCGACGGGAGTCGCCGTGTTTGAGAAGAAGAAGCTGCGACTGACGCGGTACGCGTCCTGCGCGGGCTGAGCGGCCAAGCTCTCCCCGGAGGACCTGGTCCAGGTCCTCGGTCGCTTCCCCTTCCCGACCCGAGACGAGGTGCTCCATGGCGCGGAGACCCTCGATGACGCGGGCGTGATCTCCGTCCCCGGGTCGGACCGTGCCCTCGTGCAGACCCTCGACTTCTTCCCCCCCATCGTCGACGACCCCGTGGACTTCGGACGGATCGCGGCCGCGAACGCCCTGAGCGATGTGTATGCCATGGGCGCCGACCCCTTCTGCGCCCTCAACCTCGTCGGCTTCCCTCGGAGCAAGCTCCCGATGGAGGTCCTCGGAGAGATCCTCAAGGGCGGCGCGGAGAAGCTGGCGGAGGCGAAGGCCGCGCTCCTCGGGGGACACTCGGTCGAGGACTCCGAGATCAAGTACGGCCTCGCGGTGACGGGCCTCGTCGACCCCGACCGGATCGTGCGCAACGGAGGAGCGAGGCCGGGAGACCGCCTCGTCCTCACGAAGCCCCTCGGCATGGGCGCCGTGTCGACCGCGATCCAGAAGAGGAAGGGGAGCGCCGCCGAGATCGCGGAGGCGATCACCACCATGGCGACCCTCAATGCCGCAGGAGCTCTGGCGATGCAGGCGGTCGATGTCCACGCCGGGACCGACATCACGGGGTTCGGCCTGATGGGCCACGCCACCGAGGTCGCGGAGGCGAGCGGGGCGACCCTCGTCATCGACGCCGGCGCGCTCCCGATCACTCCCGGCGCGAGAGAGCTCGCGCGCCGCGGGATCCTCTCCGGGGGGACCCGTCGGAATCGACGCTTCCTCGGCTCCCGGATCGCGATCGAGGCCGGGGTCCCGGAGGAGATCGTCTCGATCATCTTCGACTCGGAGACCTCCGGCGGTCTCTTCATCGCCGTCGCGGAGGAGGAGGTCGACACCCTGCTCACCGCCTGTCGGGAGCACGGCACCCGCGCCGCCGCGGTGGTCGGCCGGGTGGAGGCCCCCACCCCCGGCGTCACCGTCCGGGTCACCCCCGGCGCCTGATCCGACCTGATCCCCCCGGAGTCGCGGGAGACGCTCCCCCCACTCCCCAGCCCACGGAGGTCCCCATGACCCTGCGCCCGGCTCTGCTCCTTCTCCTGCTCCCGCTCCTCCTCGCCGCTTCCCCCCTCGCCGGGCAGGAGGGCGACGCACGCCCGGTCCCCGAGCGCTACAAGGAGCTCGCCACGGCGGGGGACCACGCCGGGCTCGTCGCCCTGTGGACCTCGGCCCGCGAGGCGATCATCCCGACGATCGATGCCGACCTCGAGGGGAGCCTCGGCCTCTGGGAGAAGCAGGGAGAGGAGGCCCGCGCGGAGATCGACGCCCTCATCGCGCGCGCCCTCGTCGGTGCCCGCGCCGCGACCGAGGCGGTGGGGAGCCGGCGGATCCTCGACTACGTGAGCAGCTTCGCCGGCTGGGATGCCGCGCAGAAGAAGGACTTCCGCGCCGGACAGGCCGCGTTCGGCGGCGGGCGCCAGGCGAGCACCGCGGGAGATCACGCCACGGCCCTCGCGAAGGGGCGGGAGTGCCGCAGCCTCGCGGAGCCCCTGGGAGACTGGTGGGGAACCGCGATGGGGCTCCAGCTGGAGGGGGTCTCCCTCCTCGCCCTGGGCCGGAAGGCGGAGGCGGCGGAGGCCCTCTCCCGCGCGCGGCTCATCTACCGGGAGCTCTTCCTCACCTCCACCGCCATCCGGATCGAGTTCGATCTCGCGACGATCCTCGCCGAGCTCGGTCGCCTCCCCCGTGCGCGTGAGATGATCCGGGATGGGAAAGCGACCGCGGAGCGGATCGGCCTCACCCCCTATGTCGCCCGCTTCGCCCGGCTCGAGGAGAGCCTGAATTCGGGAGAGGCCCCTTCGGGGGATGGGAGCTCCAAGGGGGACTGAGCCCCGTCGAGAGCTCAGTCCTCGCGGGCGGGGCCTCGACCCTCCAGGACCCAGCCCATCACCTCCACCTTCGACGGGCGGTTCCGCCGCCGACGGTCGCGCCGTCGACGCAAGGCTCCCACCAGTCCGCCGCCTCGGGTGATGAGGAGCGCCGCCTCCCGCAGGAGCGCGGGCTCGGGGTACGCCTCCACGAAGACATCGAAGGCGCGTCCGCCCTCACCCGCCCCGGAGCCCCGGCCCAGTCGACGGAAGAAGGAGCGGAGCGTCCCCGCGAGCTCGCGGGCGACGACCAGCGGGACCGGCGCGCCCGAGGCCCAGGCGTTCTCGAAGTCGATCGTCACGAGGCGATCGCCGCAGTGGAGGGTGTGGACGATGGTCGGGTGCTCCTGAACGAGGAGCGGCTCCGTCCGGTCGAGGGCGCGCCGATGGCGCCGGCCATGCTCCCCCGCGAGTCGCGCCACGAGCAGGTCCGCCCGGTCGGCGGGGGCGCCTCGGCCCTCAAGGGCGCAGTCGGCGATGGCGCGGTCGAGGGTTCGCCCATCGCAGTACTCGAGCCAGAGAGAGGGCTCCTCGATCCCGGGAGGAGTCGCGAGGTCGAGGACGGCCGGGACATCGAAGCCCTCCGACCGCCAGAGCCGGAGCACCTCGCGCTCCGTCTCCCGCCGGACCTCCGGGCCGACCCCGCGCTTCCCCTCGAGGCGGCGGTGGGCGAGATCGCGCAGCAGCTCGCGCCACGCTCCGGAGGCGCCGCGGCGGGAGCGGTACACCTTGAGCAGGGCGCCCCCCTCCCGATCGAGGAGCAGGGCGTTCCCTCGCCCGTGTCCCCCTCCCGCCTGGAGGACCTCGAGACCCGCCGGCCCCTCTCCGGGGAGCGAGGTCGGCTCCTCCGGCGGAGCCGGCGCGCTCACGCGGTGGCCTCGAGCCGATCGCGCAGCCACTGCGCCACGTTGTACTTGGAGTTCCTCTTCTTCGAGCGCGCCCCCATGTTGCGGTCGAACGCCCGGCCGAGCCGATGGAGGGGGTTCGGATGCTGGAAGAAGAGGTCGTAGGCGCGATAGAGGCGATCCCGATCGGGGTAGTCCTCGACCGTCGCGGTGAGGAGCTCCTCCTTCAGCTCGGGCGGCGTCGACTTCAGGATGTTCCAGAGGTACTGGATGATCTCGTGGGAGACATGGTCGGCAACCCGCCCCCGGGACCGGTAGACCATCTCAAAGTCGAACCAGAGGAACCCTCCGTCATCGAGGATCATCACGTGCTTGCCATCGCCGTTCTCATGGACGAGACGCGGCTCGCGCTCTCGGATGGCGATCTCGTGGCGCCGTCCCCACTCCCCCAGCCATCGCCGGTAGGTGCCGATCCTCTCCTCCACGGGGATCGCCTCATCGGAGAGGTACCCGTTGAGCTTCGGCTTCGACACATACTCAAGGAGCATGTAGCCCCCGGGAGGGCAGTTCGGCGCGAACACCTCGACATCGTCGTAGCGGTCGAACACCCGAAAACCGTGAGAGGCCCACAGGTCGAGGCACTCCCGCTCGATCCGGAGCCGGGTGCGGGGCATGTAGGAGGTCTGGCCGCCGAAGACGACGTTCTCGAAGCTCTTCAGGGCCATCTCGATGGTGTTGCGGCTGCCGTAGTAGACCTTGAGCACCGCCTCGCCGTCCCGGAAGGGGACCCGGTAGAGGAAGTTCCCGTTCTTGAGCAGCAGGTACGGGGTCAGATCGTCGAACTTCAGCACCTCGCGCGTCACGGAGGCTCCCTCGCTCAATGGGGCTCCCGTGCACCCGGCGCGTGGGCCGCGGCGGGGAACGGGGCAGGGGTGAAAGAGACAGGACGAGTGCGGGACATGGTAGCCGCGATCCGGTCCCGATCCATGGAACCCGGGGCCCGGAAGGGGGCGCGAGGAGGATCGCGCGGGGGAGGCAGGGAGAATGGCGGGAGTGCATCGGAATCGAACCGACCTACGACGTTGTTCGCGCCGTACCTAGGGTTTGAAGCCCCGGGGGCCCACCAGGTGCCCATTCACTCCCGCGGACCGGGGATCATGGCCAGAGCGGGGAGCGGTGGCAAGACCCTCGGTCAACTCGGGCCGATCCGGGCTCAGCCCGCCGGCTCTCCCGCCTCCCGCTCGAGGGCGATGAGGTCCTCGAACCGCTCCCGGCGGCGGACGACCCGCGCCTCTCCGCCGTCGACGAGGACCTCCGCGGCCCGAGGGCGCGTGTTGTAGTTGCCCGCCATCGTGAAGCCGTAGGCCCCCGCGCCGAAGACCGCGAGGCGCTCCCCCTCCGCGAGGGGACGCAGCTCCCGCTCCAGGCCCAGGAAGTCCCCCGACTCGCAGATCGGACCGACGACATCGGTCAGCAGCGGCTCCCCCTCCCCCGGCTCGATCGGGACGATGCGATGGAACGAGTCGTAGAGGGAGGGACGGAGGAGGTCGTTCATGCCGGCATCGCAGATGGCGAAGACCCGCTCCCCCGAGCGCTTGACCGTGATCACCTCGGTGAGCAGGACCCCGGCGTTTCCGACGATGAACCGGCCCGGCTCGAGGATGAGCTCGAAGGGGCGGTCCTTCAGCAGCGGCGCGAGCGCCTCCGCGAAGCAGTGCGCGGGGAGCGCCTCCTCGCCGAGGTAGTGGATCCCGAAGCCTCCTCCGAGGTCGAGGCTGCGCACCTGCTCCCCGAGCCCCGGGACGGAGTCGATGAAGCGGAGGACCGCCTCGACTCCCCGGACGTAGGGGTCGACATCGGTGATCTGCGAGCCGAGGTGCACGTGGATCCCGCTCACCTCGACGCCGGGCAGGGACGCCGCCTCGGCGAGGACCGCCCGCGCGCGGTCGCGGTCGATGCCGAACTTGTTCTCCCGCTTGCCGGTGGTGATGTACCGGTGGGTTCCCGGATCGACATCGGGGTTCAGCCGGATCGCCACCCGGGCGACCCGGTCCCTCGCCACCGCGAGCCGCGAGATTCGGGCGAGCTCGCTCGGGGCCTCGACGTTGAAGAGGCGGATCTCCGCATCGAGCGCGAGCGCGATCTCCTCCTCCGTCTTGCCCACCCCCGCGTAGACGACCTTGGAGGTGTCTCCACCGATCTCGCGGATCCGGCGGAGCTCGCCGCCGCTCACGACATCGAAGCCCGAGCCCAGCTCACCGAGGAGACTCAGCACGGAGAGGTTCGAGTTCGCCTTCACCGAGTAGCAGATCAGGGGGGGAAGACCGACCGCCCGGAAGCTCGAATCCAGCTGGCGGAAGTGGTGGCGGATCGTCTCCGCGCAGTAGACATAGAGGGGGGTGCCGAAGCGCTCGGCGAGCCCGGTGGCAGGGACCCCGTCACAGAGGAGTCGCCCTTGCTCGTAGGAGAAGTGGTCCATTCCGTCCTCGTCCCGCTCCCCCCCGTGGAGAGCATCGCGCAGAGTCTACACCGGGGGTGACCCCGGTTTCAGCCCGGTTCCCCCGTCAACGGGGCACGGGCTGCGAATCCGGCCCCGCCCCCCCCTCGAACCTTGGGACAGGGACCGGCTTCTCCCGCCCCTTCCCCCGGAGGATCCATGCAGACCGTCACGACTCTCCCCGCCCCTCTCCTCGAGCTCCCCGTGTCGGGGCTGAACCTCGAGGACGGCCCCCTCGGCGATCAGCTCCGGGAGCGCACCCTCCTCGTGCTCCTCCGACACCTCGGCTGAACCTTCTGTCGCGCGGCGGTCGCCGAGCTGAAGGAAGCCACGGGAGGAGATCCCCGGTCGGGGATCGACGGGGTCTCGGTCCTGCTCGTCCACATGGGGAGCGCGGAGCAGGGGCGTGAGTTCCTGGGCCGGCGGTGGCCCGAGGCACGAGCGATCGCGGACCCCGACCTCGCGATCTACCGGAGCCTCGGAGTCCGGCGGGGGCGGCCCGGCGACTTCCTCCACCCGAAGGCGCTCCTGCGCGGAGTCCGCGACTTCCTCGGCGGACACGGGGTCGGCCGCCCCATCGGAGACCCCATCGTGATGCCCGCCGCCTTCCTGCTGGAGGGGAGCCGCATCGTCGACGAGCATCAGTTCTCCCACGCGGGGGACCACCCCGACTGGCGAGCCTTCGCCCGAGGGTCCATGAGCTGAGGTCCCCTCCCGGAATGGAAAGAGCGCCCGGAGCCGTCGCGACGACTCCGGGCGCTCTCGTTTCGAGGAGACCTCCGCCTCCTCAGGGGTTGATCGTGACGGTGCCGCAATTCTGACCGACCGGCAGGGTGGAGCCGGTGGGCGTGGCGAGCACGGTCACCACCGGCGGGGTCCCGACGAGGTCGCAAGGACAGATCGTGCTCGACCCCGCGCTCGACCCCAGCAGGTAGGTCATGTTGGCGAGCGGGTAGCTCACCCCCGGCGGCAGGACGTTCTGCCCGAGGAGGCTGATCACCACACCCTGTGCGACTCCGACCGCGGGGTCGAGGTTCAGGGTGATGAAGTCGGGCTCGGAGCCGCCGTTCGCGGTGAGGGTCGCCGAGGCGGACCAGATCTCGAGCGGCTCGACCTGGGTCGGATCGTGGCAGACGCTGTAGGACCAGCCACCGAGCGCTTCCGTGGTGTCGAGCACCACGGAGCTGGTGACGGTCGTGTTCGCCCCGCCCGAAGCTCCGAGCACGAAGAGCTCGGTGCCGGAGCCGAGGACGAAGACCCCGGCGTCCGTGATGCCGTCCTCGACCCCCTCGAAGGGCTCCGAGACGACCGTCCCCAGGTCGATGTCGATCTGGAACGGACCGTCGTCGGTGAGGATCCCCGCGAAGAGGAAGGTCCCGTCGCCGCCGGTCACGACCGCGTTCGTCCCCGGGAGGAGCGACACGATCGCCCCCGACACCGGCGCGCCGTTGCTAGAGGTGACCACCCCGACGATGTCGGTGGTCGGCGGGACCGGGTAGATCCCGGAGGCCAGCGCGGAAACGATGGTGCCCTCGAAGAGCGCGGAGACGTAGAAGATCCCGACCGCGGTGGTCTCGATCTCGTTCGTCCCGGGCACCAGGTAGCCGCGCTCGGTGTTGGAGATCGAGACGCTGAGACAGGAGTCCGTGGAGACATCGACCACGCTGCCGTCGCTGTAGGTCGCGAGGACTGTGACCACACCGGTGGAGCCGAGCGGGATCGCCGAGGGCGAGATGCTCAGCTCGAGGCCGACCACCTCCACCGGGTTGGGCGAGAGGGCGATCGGTCCGATGAGCCGCTGCTCACCGGGGCCGAGGATGAAGCACTCGCTCGATCCGAACTCCGCCCCGCCCGGGGTCTCGAGGGTCGCCTCGACGCGGAGCAGGGAGGGGCCGGAGGGGATGTTCCCGATGCTGAAGCCGCCACCCGAGTTCGCGACGACCGACTGACCGGCACAGGTGAGGGTCGCCCCCGCGAGCTCCGGGTTCGTCTGGAGCGACGCGCACAGATCGCCGAGCGCGGCCACGCCGCTCTCGAAGGGGACCACGATCGCCGCGGTGTCGGGCGTGGAAGCCAGCGCGGCCTGGACTCCGGCCTGGGCCGAAGTGAGCAGCGGCGAGATGAGCCCCGGGTCGACGGGAGCCGGCGACTGGAGCAGCGCGCCCGCCTCGAACAGGTCCGCGCACGCCGAGACGAGCGAGCCGATGCGGGCGTCGAGGTCGGCGATGAGCGAGGAGAGGAGCGCGACCGCCTGGCCGGCCTCCGCCTGGGCGACGGTCGCGGCGGGGTCGCCGGGGGGGATGCAACCCTCCGCCTCCGCCTCGGCGATCGCGGCCGCGAGGGCGGCGTCGAGCTGCTGGGCCTTGACCAGCTTGATCTCCAGCGGGAAGGAGCCGAGACAGGCCTTGTTCTCCTCGGCCTGTGCTCTCACGCCCTCCAGCGTGCTCAGGATCGGAGCGATCTCCTCCTCGGTCAGGACGCCGTCCACGGCCGCGACGCTGAAGTCGGCGATCGCGGTCTCGAGGTTGAACAGCACGGAGGAGGTGTCGGCGAGACAGGAGTCCAGGTCAACCAGGTAGCCGAGCACGTCGGAGAGCGTGTCACCGCCATCCTTCGTGAGGCCCCAGAGCTCGAGCCCGGCGCAATTGTGGACCTCCGCCGGCGGCGGCGGCGGCGGGAGCGGCGCGCCCCAGCCGGAGATCTCGATCCCGAAGCCGGGATCGGAGGAGACGGTCGCACCGTCTGCGCTCACCCGTCCGGGGCCGAAGCTCTCGAACCGGTGGGTGGAGTGGTTGAAGGAGACCATGTTGACGGTCGTCCCCGCCGGGAGCCCCCCGAAGTTCGGGAGGGTGACCGGCAGCGGAGGATCGAAGTGCAGACGCGCCGGCTGCAGGGTCCACGCGAAGGAGGAGATCGCCCCGTCCGGGAGCGGCATCGGGATCTTGTCGAAGTTCACCCGGTTCAGGGCGAGGATCCCGCCGAGGGGGAACGGGTTCCCATCCTCGTCGAGGATCGTCGTCCCGGCCGGGACCATGATCTCGACCCCGGGGATCGACTCGATGTTCAGCGGCAGGTCCTGCACGCCGTCGTAGGAGCGGGCGTTCTGCGGGTTCAGCTCCGGCAGGAACGCGGGCATCCCGAGCTCGTTCTCTCCACCCTCGACCACCACGACCTGGAACTCCAGGCAGGGGAAGCTCCCCTGGGCGACCGCCGTGCCGTCGAGCCCCGTGGCGGTCAGGCCGTCCACGTCGAGGCGCGCCGGGCCGAACTGGTCGATCCCGCTGATGGAGAACGCCCCGTTCGCATCGGTGAAGGTGCTGAACTCGAGGAAGCTGGACGCCTGGAAGGGCACGCTCTCGACCGGGAAGCGGAGGGTGACCTCGGCGCCCGTGATCGGCTGGCTCGCGTTGGAGAGCACCACCCCGGTGAAGGTCGCGGGCTGGCCGAAGGCGCTCGCCACGCCGTTCACCTGGAAGCTCGCCGGGAGACCGGCGTTGCCGGCGAAGGTCGCCTTGAAGATGTAGGCCCCCTCGTCCTCGTCGAGGATCGCGTAGGCCTTCGCCCGGCCGAGGATGTCGGTCTGGGTGGTGACGGAGAAGCCGGGGCTCCCGCCCTCCGCCCGCACCTGGGACTCTCCCGTCTGGGCGGTGAAGGTCACATCGACCCCGGCGATCGGGTTGCCGGAGGGGTCGGTGACGAGGGCGACGAGGGGCGCCGGGGTCTCGCTGGAGACGGGGAGCACCTGGGCGCTCCCGGTCGCGACGACGATCTTGTCGGGGGGAGCGCTCGTCCCGGTGGCGGACACCACGATGATGTCCTCGATCCCCGAGCTGGCCGCCGTCACCTGCTGCTCACCGGCTCCGGTGTCGGCGCCGAGCCTCCACCATGCGTTGACGAAGCCCTGAGCGTCGGAGATCACGTTGAGGGCGATCGACTCGGTCCCGCCGGGGGTCAGGCGCAGGCGCCCGTTGCTCGCGGTGACCTGGAGATTGACGATCTTGTTCGCGAAGGCGCTGCCATCGGGCTGGGTGACCCGGAGCACGATCGGGTCCGCGAGCTCCGTCTCCACCGTCGCGGTCTGCCCGTTCCCCGAGATCAGGCTGAGGCGGGGGCCGGGGGGCACTTCGTAGGTGACCGTGATCGTCGCGCTGCTGGTGTTCCCCAGGGGGTCGGTCGCCTGGATGACCACATCGGTGGGCGTCGCCGGGGGGATCGGCCCGATCGACTGGTAGAAGGACCCGAAGCCCCCCGCCGCGGCGGAGAGGGTGACCGGGGCGCCATCGACCGTCACCGTAAGGGTGTCGAAGTCGGCGAGCAGGTCCTGAATCTGGCCCTGCACCGCGAAGGTCTCCGCGGTGACGACCGCTCCATTCGCGGGGGAGGAGATCACGATCACCGGAGGACTGGAGTCCTGCGCGATCGTGGCGGTGACCGTCGCACTGGAGTTGCCGTAGACCCCGATCGTCGAGAAGAAGATCGTGGTGATGCCGTCCGGCTCGAGAGGAATGTCGGTGGCGGTGAAGGTCCCGCCGACCACCGGGATCTGGCTCTGGCCGAGGGAGCTCGCGACGCGTACGGCGACCCCGTTCGAGCTGCCGGTGACGGTCGCCGTGGGCGTGGTGACGGCCGCGGCGTAGGGATCGAGCACCGGCGGCTCCGGCGGGGCCGGGAAGGTCCCGCAGGGCGCGTACACGATGCAGGTGAGCGAGTCGGGAGTCGGGTCCTCACCGCACGCCTGGAAGGGCGCAGGCAGCGGACCGGTCCCCGTGAAGAGATGCCCGAGGAGGAAGATCGGGTCGGCGATGTCGATCAGGCCGTCATCGTTGCCGTCCGCCGTGCTGTAGCAGCTCGGGTCGGGACCTCCGGTGAAGAGGAAGCTGAGGACGTAGATCGGGTCGGCAATGTCGACGACCGAGTCCCCGTTCCCATCCCCCCGCTTGAACTGCTGACCCTCCAACTGCCCCGGAGCTCCGCAGAGTCCCAGAAGCAGCGCCAACGCCATGACCCAGCCATGGTTTCGCATGATCTTGCCCCCTCTGAGGAACGCCGAGCAGCGCCCCTCTCAGTAGATCGAGGTCCTGCCCGGACCCCGTTCGCCCGGTGCAGTGCACAGGGCGAAGTTCAGAGTTGATAACCCAGATAGGCGGAGGGATGAGTCCGCCGCGTTTCTCGTGTCCCCATCCTAACCACGAGGATGGGCCGCTGCCACCGGAGCCCTCCCCTTCGGAGAGCCCTGAGAGGGGTCCGGAGCGAGGCCTCAGACGAGGGTGGCGTGCCCGCACCGGAGGCGGTCCCTGCGAGGCCATCGGGGCCCTCGATCGGCCCGGGGAGGGCTTCCGGCGGTTTCGGGTGGTGAGATTCCCTGCTTCCGGCCTGCCGGGACCGCTGGGGAGGGATCCCCACCTCGGTCCGGATGAGCGGATGTCATGACTGTCCTCCTCTGGATCCTCGGGGAACGCAGCCAGGCCGATCCTCCCCGAGCGCGGACCGAACCGTCCGCTCATCCGGATCGAGGGGGACTCGTGACCGGAAAAATCCGGTTTTCTTCCAGGGAAGCTCGGAGCAGGGCGGAGGGAGCCTCGACGGAACGATCGGAGAGTGGAGACGCAAGGAGGCCCGCTCCGGGGAGCGGACCTCCTCACGACCTCGGGGGAGCCGAGGCGGGACCCGGGGACGGAACTACTCGCGGACCAGGTCGCGCTGGTACTTGCTCAGCTGATTCCGCAGGCGGGAGACGATCCGTGAATGGAGCTGGCAGACGCGGGACTCGGAGAGGTCGAGGGCGGCCCCGATCTCGCGCATGGTGAGGTCCTCGAAGTAGTAGAGCACCACGATGAGCCGCTCCTTGCGGGAGAGGTACTTCGTGATGAACTCCGTGATCTCCTTCTTCAGCACCTCGTCCTCGGGGAGGACGCCGCGCTTGTCCTCGAGGATGTCGATCTTCCGGAGCGCCTTGGAGTCGCTGTCATCCCCGGACTGCTCGGTGAGGCTCACCATCGTCACCGCGGAGGCCTCCCTGAGCATCGCCTCGTACTCGTCGATGGAGAGCTCGAGGCGCTCGGCCATCTCGAGGTCGGTGGGGGTCCGCCCCAGCTCAACCTCCAGGCCGCGCCAGGTGGCGTCGATCCGGTGCGCCTTGTTCCTCACGATCCGCGGGACCCAGTCGAGGGCGCGGAGGGAGTCGAGGATCGCGCCTCGGATGCGGGTGGTGCAGTAGGTCTCGAACTTGACCCCTCGCTCGAGGTCGTAGCCGTCGATGGCATCCATCAGGCCGAAGATCCCCGCCGAGTAGAGATCCTCCACCTCGACGTTCTGCGGGAGCTTGATGATGATCCGCTCGGCGAGATAGCGGACGAGCGGCAGGTACTGCTCGACCAGGCGGTTGCGCAGATGCTCTCCGCCGTGGTCCTTGTACTCCAGCCAGACCGCCTCCAGCTCCGGGTCGTCGATCCGGGTCTTGCCCTTCAACCGGTGCCTATCGTAGTTGAACTTCTTCCGTGTGCCCGTCGAGCGCTCCTGGCGAACCGCCAACTCTGCCTCCCTCTTCCCGAGTTCCGCGCCGGCTCAGCGAGGAGCCGGAGGATTTCCGGTCACTGGCGCGAGGTGGTGCCCTGCGCCTCGGTCTGTTCCTTCGTGGCGCCCCGAGCGGGGCGCTCCGAGGAGACGACGCCGATTGCGGTGTTCGGCAGGGGTGTCTCCCCCTCCCCCGGGCGGCGGTCGGAGCCATCCCGGGTTCCCTCGTCTTGGTTATCGGCAGTCTGACGCGCGCCTGAACCGGAATCCGGCCCGTTCTCCGCGCGGGCGGCGCGGCCGTCGACCACCTCGATGGCGACCAGTCGGGCCACCCGACCGATCCCCCACCCCAGGAAGGCGAAGCCGACCGCCCAGAGCAGTCCGGCCTCGATGACCGCCCCGGGCTCGCGGTCCGCACCAAGTCCGCTCACCACCGAGGCGAGGAACCCGAGGAACGCGAAGAGCGCCGCGCTCCTCATCGCGGCGGCAATCCGGCGGGCAGGCGGTCGCCCCCCGACCAGAGCGAGCGCATCCGACGCAGGAAGCCATCACCCGAGGCGCCCTCCCTCGCTCGCGCGAAGCCGAGGTTGCGGGCGATCTCCTGGACGCAGACCGCCGCGTGCGAGCTCGGGTACGCGAGACTGAACGGGAGCCGCCGTCGGACGGCGTGCGGAACCCTCGGATCGGCGAGGACGTAGCCGCCGCGCTGCACCTCCAGCCCGAGGAACCGCCGGCTCAGCAGGGTGATCCGATCCAGGATCTGCTCCGCCTCGCTCCGATGATTCGCCATGTTGACGACGAGCCACAGCTTGAGATCCGGGTCGGACTGCCCGAGCACCTTGATCATCGCGTAGGCATCGGTGATCGCGGTGGGCTCCGGGGTCGTGACGACGACCACCTCCCCGCTGGCGAGGCAGAACTCGATCACCCGGCGGGAGATCCCCGCGCCCGTGTCGAGGACGATCAGCTCGCTCGTGCCCACCAGCCTCTCCAGCGACTGGAGCAGGATGTCCTGCTCACGGTCGGAGAGGTCGGCGAGGCGGCTGACCCCCGCGGCGCCGGGGAGCACCCGGAGCCCGCCCGGGGCCTTCACGAGGACCTCCTCGAGGGAGACCTCGCCGTCGAGCAGATGCTGCAGGTTGTGACGGACCTGGAGGTCGAGGAGCACATCCACGTTGGCGAGCCCGAGGTCGCAGTCGATGAGCACGACCTCCCGCCCCATCGAGGAGGCGGCGAGCGACAGGGAGACGGAGAGGTTGCTCTTCCCCACTCCCCCCTTGCCGCTCGTGACGGCGATCACGCGGGCCCTCTGAGGAGGCGGTGAGTCCTCCTGCCGGACCATCTGTCTCAGCTTGCTGGCTTGATCCATCAGCTCTCTCCCAGAAGCAGGTCTTCGATGCGGTCTGATGTCGCGGGGTGGAAGTCGTCGGGGACCTCCTGACCGACGGTCAGGTAGCTGACCGCCGTCGGCTCCCGGCGGAAGAGGTCGAGGAGGACGCCGCGTCGATAGGACTCGTCGATCTTGGTCAGGATCAGCCGGCTGTAGCCGACGACCTTGAAGTTCTCCGCCGCGTGGAGGATCGCCTCCGGCGCCGCGCTGAGGGCGAGGCACAGGTGGACCTCGAGTTCGCCCATCCCTCCGAGAAGCTGTCGGAGCTCGTGGATTCGGTCGGCGTCCTTCTGGCTCCTGCCCGCGGTGTCGATGAGGATCACCTCGACATCGCCGAGGCGTTCGACCGCCGTCTCGACGCTCTCCCCCGGAGACGCGACCTCGAGCGGCACCCTGAGGATCTCGGCGTAGCGGCGCAGCTGGTCCACCGCCCCGATCCGGTAGGTGTCGAGGGTGATGAACCCCACGCTCGTCTCCTCCGTGAAGCGGAAGTGCGCGCCGAGCTTCGCGAGGGTCGTCGTCTTGCCCACTCCGGTCGGCCCGACGAGGGAGACGATCCGACGCCGGCCGGTCGCCGGTCGCGGGATCGGGCGACTCTGCGGAATGATCGGGCGGATCAGCTCCCGCAGATGCAGGCGGGCGAGCTGCTCGCACTCCGAGCGATCTCCGGAGAGGGTCGGCAGGGGACGCTGGGAGAGCTGCGTGAGGAGCTCGGCGCCGAGCTCATCGGAGATGCCACAGCGGGAGATCCAGCGACGGGCGGCCGCGACCACGGGATGGCCCTTCGCGCCCGCCTCGGCGGGAGCGGAGCGGGCGGCCGCCGACTCGGTCGGGAGCGCCCCGAGACCGGGTCGGGCCATCGACGCGGGGGGCTCCGTCGGCATCCCATCGACCGGGTTTCTCGGAGGCGACGCGCTCCGCGCCGGATCCGAGGTGACCCCGCGGGCCGCCTCGCTCGCCCGCTCACCGATCCGATACAGGGCCTGGAGCAGCTCCTCGTGAGTCGGGGAGTCGGCGCTCCCCGGAGCCCTCCCCGCCTGCACTCGGCGAGGATCGAAGCCGGTCCGCCGCGGGGTCGGTCCCGGGGTCGGTCGCGCGGGCGCGGGACGCGCCGGGGTCTCGGCCCCGATCCACCCGGGGGACCAACCGTCCCCGAGAGACCCGGGGGGCTCGCGCGGAGGCTCGGGGATCGCGCCTCCGGGGGGGCGGGCCCCCCCGCGGGTGAAGATCGCCTCGACTCCCGTGGCGCCCATGATCCCGAGCATCCCTCCGCGCCGGACCGCGCGATGGGAGACGATCTCCATTCCGTCGCCGAACTCCTGCAGAGCCCGGCGCTTCGCCTCTTCAAGGGTCGGGGCCTGGATCATGACGAAGCCGGACTCCGGCCCGCGGCGCCGCTCCGGCGTGAGCTGGGGGCCGACCGCGGAGAGCTTCGGCGGAGGAGGTGGGGAGCCAGAAGCCGCACTCTGATGCTCACTGTGACGCTCACCGTGCCGCTCCCGGCGCGGCGAGCCTCCCAGGGACGGCAGAGGACCGCCGGCCCCGGAGCGGAGCTCGTCCCGACCGTCGCCACTCCCGAGGGTCTCGGTCACGCGACTCCCCTCTCCCCGGATCGGACCCGATCGCCCGAGCGGGCGAGTCCGGTCCGGATCCTGCCCCGCCCCGGCGGGCGGAGGCATTCCCCGATCCCCGTCGACCACCCCGAATCGGGGTGAGGAAGGCGCGCCCGGAGGATCATCGTGGCCGACCCTCGTGAAGAGGGCCTCGTCGATGCTTCCGGGGATGTCTCCGGCGGTGCTGGTCGCGAGGCGGTCCCCGGGGACCGAGTCCCCGCGGAAGGGACCGTGCTCCCCGAAGGCAACCTCACCCGCCCGTTCCATCCCCCCGAACGCGGTCGATCGCGGATCCGACGATCGTGCGGACGCGGCGAGCGCCCGATCGTCCCGTCCGGAGACTTCACGGCCTGCGGAGACTCGTGAAGCCCCGTGGCGCTCCCACCTCTGGTCGGAGCCCGGTCGCTTGTTCATCATTCGACCCTTGCCACGCCCACGGACTCGACGGCGACGCCGCGGGCGACCTCATTGTACGAAAGAACGACGACCCCGGGCACGGCGTTTTCAAGCAATCGACGCACCTGGAGACGGATCTGCGGGGAGGTCAGGATGATCGGCGAGTAGCCGCTCCCGACGAGCCCCTCGAGGGACTGGGTGACCGCGCGGGTGATCGGCTCCGCCATCTCCGGGCTGAGGCGGAGGAAGCTCCCGCGATCCGAGTGCTCGACCGCCCCGGCCACGTACTCCTCGAGCTGCGGATCGAGGCCGACGACATGCAGTCGCCCGTCCGACGCGGCGTGCTGGTGGCAGATCGTCCGCGCCAGCCCGTGTCGGACGTACTCCGTGAGCACCTCCGGGTCCTGGGTCCGCGGCGCGTAGTCGGCGAGCGACTCGAGGATCGCCTCCAGATCCCGGATGGACACCTTCTCCCGGAGGAGGGCCTGCAGGACCTTCTGCACCTGTCCCACCTTCAGCAGGTCAGGGATCACCTCCTTGACGACCGCCGGTGACTCCTCCTGCGTCCGCTCGATGAGGCGGTTCACCTCCTCGCGGGTGAGGAGCTCCGCCGCGTGCTCCCGGATCGACTCGGTGAGGTGGGTCGCGAGGACCGAGACGACATCGACCACCGTGTAGCCGAGGGCCTCCGCCCGCCCCTTGTGCTCCTCCCGGATCCACAGCGCCTCGATCCCGAAGGCGGGCTCGACCGTGGGGACCCCGTCGATCGGCTCGAGGCCCAGCCCCGAGTCCATCGCGAGCCAGTGATCGAGGAGGATCGAGCCGTCGCCGACCTCCTCCCCCCTCAGCTTGATCCGGTAGTCCCCCGGCTTCAGCTGCATGTTGTCCCGGATCCGCACCGGCGGGATCACGAGCCCCAGCTCGCTCGCCAGCTGCTCCCGGATCAGGGAGACCCGATGGAGGAGCCCCCCCCCGTCGCCGGGGTCGACGAGCCCCACCAGCCCGTAGCCCACCTCGAGCTCGAGGGGGTCGACCACGGGGAGCTGGACCTCCCGCGGCGAGGCCTCGGTCGCCTCCCCCGCCTCCTGCGCGGCCTCGCGCTCCTCCTCGACCGCGATCCGCTGCTGCTCCTCCCGGGTGAGGAAGGCGACCGCCCCGAGCACCGTCGCTCCGAGGAGCAGCACCCAGGCCGGCAGGCCGACCGGGATGAGGACGATCAGGAAGCCGGCGGTGATCAGGATCGCGCGCGGGTTCGAGAAGACCTGGCCCACGAGGTCGGAGCCGAGGTCGGTCGGGGTCGACGAGCGCGTCACGATGAGGCCCGCGGAGATGGAGATCACCAGGGCGGGGAGCTGGCTCACGAGCCCGTCCCCGATGGTCAGGACGGTGAAGGTCTCGATCGACCGCCCGGCGGACCAGCCGTTCATGAGGGTTCCGATGATGAGACCCCCGGCGATGTTGATCAGGGTGATGATGATCCCCGCGATCGCATCCCCGCGGACGAACTTGCTCGCTCCGTCCATCGCGCCGTAGAAGTCGGCCTCGCGGTTGATCCGGTCCCGCCTCTCCTTCGCGGTCTGCTCATCGATGAGGCCGGCGTTCAGGTCCGCATCGATGGAGAGCTGCTGTCCCGGCATCTTGTCGAGCGTGAACCGGGCCGCGACCTCGGCGATCCGACCGGAGCCCTTGGTGATGACCACGAACTGGATCACCACGAGCACCACGAAGATGATGAAGCCCACCACCGCGTTCCCCCGGGTCACGAAGTCCCCGAAGAGCTGGATCACCTCCCCCGCCGCGGCGGTCCCCTCGTCCCGCGCATCCGCGAGGATCAGTCGCGTCGATGCGATGTTCAGGGCGAGGCGGTAGAGGGTCGTCAGGAGGAGGAGGGACGGGAACACGGCGAAGTCGAGGGCCTGCTTCACGTAGACCGTGGTGAGGAGGATCAGGATGGAGAAGGTGAGGTTGATGGAGAGGAGGACATCCATCACCACCGTCGGCAGCGGCTTCAGGATGACCACGAGGATGCCGATCAGGGCCGCGACGAGGACGAGGTCGCGGTTGCGCCCGATCGGCCCGGCCAGCTGGGCGAGGCGGTCGCTCATGCGTTCACCCGCCTTCCGGTGCGCTCAACGGTTCGGAACACGAAGCTGAGCACCTCCGCGACCGCCTGGTAGAGGTCGGGGGGGATCTCCTCCCCCACCTCGGTCGTGCTGAAGATGGAGCGGGCGAGCGGCGGCTCCTCCACCACGGCCACCCCATGCTCGCGGGCCAGCTCCCGGATGCGCAGGGCGATGTGATCCTGCCCCTTCGCCACGAGGCGCGGGGCGGCCATCGACTCCTCGTCGTACTTCAGCGCGCAGGAGAAGTGCGTCGGGTTCGTGATCACCACATCCGCCGCGGGGACATCGTGCATCATCCGCTGCAGCGCGAGCTGCTGCTGGATCCTCCGGCGCCGCTCCTTGAGCTTCGGGTCCCCCTCCATCCGCTTCAGCTCCTCCCGGACCTCCTGCTTCGTCATGCGGAGGTCCTGCTCGTGCTGCCAGCGCTGATAGGCCAAGTCCACGATGGCGAGGAGCAGGAGGGCGATCCCGGCGCGCATCGCGAGTCCGAAGAGCTGGGACATCGAGTAGCTCCACGCCTGCTCGGTCGTCGCGTGAAGCAGGCTCGCCAGATGATCCTCCGAGGAGTCGAGGAGGATCGCCTCGTATCCCGACCACAGCACCAGGCCCACGATCGTCAGCTTCACGAGGCCGAACACGAGGCGCATCACGCCCCGCCGCGAGAGGATCCGCTTCGCCCCCTTGATCGGATCGAGCTTGGTGATGTCGAGCTCCAGCGGCTTGGTCGTGATCCGGAACCCGATCTGCAGGACGTTGACCGCGAGGGCGATCACCATGAGCCCGAGGAGGAGCGGCAGCAGCAATCGGAGGAGGATCGGGAGCCAGTGCACGCCCTGATGGATCACCGCATCGACCGAGAAGACCCCGCCCGAGATCCCGCCCCACGAGGCACCCATCACGCGCGCCGCCCCCGCGAGCAGGGTGCTCGAGAGGATGTGGAGGATCAGGGAGGCGCCGATGAGGAGGAGGGCGGAGTTCAGGTCGCCGCTGCGCGCGACCTGCCCCTTCTCCCGCGCCTCCTCCCGCTTCCGGGGGGAGGCGGGCTCGGTCTTCTCACCGCTGTCGATGTCGTCCGCCACCGGGCATCATCCTCTCCACATCAGGAGGAGCTGGTCGAGCATCTCCACCGACACCTGCATCCCGGCCGCGAAGACCTCCCCCACGAGCGGGAGGATCATCCAGACCGTGAAGAGGCCCAGCAGGATCCGAATCGTGAAGCCGAGGATGAAGACGTTCATCTCCGGCACCGAGCGGGCGAGGATCGCCATGGCGCCGGTCGCGAGCATCAGCCCGACCATCCCCGGCAGGGCGATCCTCAGCCCGTTGCGGAAGAGGTCGTTCCCCGTGTCCACCACGAGGAACTCCGGGTCGAGGAGCGCGCCGCCGGCTCCGATCGCCGCGACCATCCCTCCGGGTGGGAGGACGGTGAACGACTGGTTCGCCGCATCGACGACGAGCTGCGTCCCCCCCAGGATGACGAAGAGCACCAGTCCGAGGGTGAAGAAGAGCTGCGTGGTGATCGCGCTCTGCCCCTCGCTGATCGGATCGAAGACCTCGCCGATCGCGAAGCCGATCTCCTGACCCACGATGTGCCCCGCGAGCTGCATCGCGAGGACCATGACCGAGGCGATCCATCCGATCATCCAACCGATCGCGAGCTCGGTCCCGACCGCGAGGACGAGGGCGACCTCCGACTCGAGGAGGCGCAGGAGGGCGCCGTCCGCCGACCGCCCCCAGATCACCGGGAACATGACCAGGGCGAGGAGCACCCCCACCCAGAGCCGGACCGGGACCGGGAAGCCGCGGTTCGAGAACAGGGGCGCCGACAGCAGCACTCCGGTGATCCGGAAGAACACCAGGAGGAACACCACCAGCGCCTCGGTCGACTCGATCGGCAGGACCGGCATCCGCCATCACCCCCAGACCTGCTGCAGCTGCTCGAAGGTCTGCCAGGTGTACTCGACGGCCCACATCAGCAGAGAGGGGAGCAGGAAGATGAGGGTCAGCACCATCGCCACGATCTTCGGCACGAAGGTCAGCGTCTGGTCCTGGATCTGGGTGACCGCCTGGAAGACGCTGATGGCCAGCCCGACCACCAGCCCGACGAGGAGCAGGGGCAGCGACAGCCTCAGGGTGGCCCAGAGGGCGTCCTGCGCGTTCTGGATGACGAAGTCGAACGGGTCCATCCCCGTCCTCCCCTCTGGTCAGGCGACCCCGGACTGGAAGCTGAGCATCAGCTGCTCGACGATCTTCCCCCACCCGTCGACGAGGACGAAGATGAGGATCTTGAACGGCAGCGAGACCACCACGGGCGGCAGCATCATCATCCCCATGGAGATCAGCACCGAGGCGATCACCATGTCGATCACCACGAACGGCAGGTAGATGAGGAAGCCCATCTCGAACGCCCGCTCCAGTTCGCTCAGGACGAAGGCGGAGACCACCGCTGTGGTCGGCACCGCCTCGAGGAGCGTGCCCCAGTCCTTCTCGGGGTCGAGCTCGTAGCGCTGGTAGAGCTCCGGGCTCGTGATCTCCGTCATCAGCAGGAGGTCGTCCGGGTGGATGTGATCGAACATGAAGCTGCGGATTCGCTGCACCGAGTACTCGATCGTCTCCTCACCGCTGAGCTGCTCGTTCATGTAGGGGTCGAGCGCGTTCTCGTAGATGTCCCCCCAGGTCGGAGCCATCACCGTGAAGGTGAGAATGAGGCCGAGCCCGATGATGATCTGGTTCGGGGGCACCTCCTGCGTCCCGAGCGCGCGGCGCACGAAGCCGAGCACGATGATGATGCGCGTGAAGCAGGTGGTCATCAGGAGGATCGCGGGCGCGATCGTCAGGACGGTGAGGATCGCGGCGATCCGCAGGGAGACGGAGAGGTCGGAAGGCGCCCCGGAGATCGCCCGCTCGAGCACTCCATCCCCGTCCGCGGCCTCCGCGTGCGGCGGAGCGAGTCCCCCGAGCACGAGGAGCAGCATCCCCGCCACGAGGAGACCTCGGAGGGCGCGGGCCAGCGGCGTCGGTCGCCGCGACCGGAGCGTGGTGCTCATCCCCGCCCCCTCTCCCGGCCCGGCTCGTCCCGGCGCCAGTCGGCGACCATGCTCTTCAGGCGGGAGATCTCGCGACGGTAGGGCTCGAAGCGGGACTCCTCGCGCGACTCCGCCTCCGCCACCCACTCCGGGAGCGGGTCACCCTCGCCATAGACCTCCTGCACCGAGGCGAACCGGGCGGCGAAGGACTCCTCCGGGGGGACGGCGCCCGCGATCTCCGCGGGGTCGGTGATCTCGCCCAGGCGGTTGATCCGGTCCGGCGTCACGCCGAGCACGAGCAGGCGGCCGGCCACCTGGGTCACGACGATCTGCTGCTTCGGGCCCACGGGAGCCCGGGCGATGACCCTGATCAGCTGGCGATTCGTCGGGGTCACGGCGCCCGGGAGGATCCGGCGGATGAGGTGAAGCGTCCCGATCGCGAGCCCGAGCACGACCACCAGCCAGAGGAGCGTGCGCACGACGGTGGCGCCCGTGGATGGTCTCGCCGCGGCGGCGGGGCTCCCCCGGCCGGTCCGCTCGGCGGCGCGCCGCAGCGTCGGGCTCTCGGTGCCCGCGGCCTCGGGGGAACCCCCACCGTCGCCGCCGACCTGGAAGCCCCCCGCTCCGCGGACTCCCCCGCCCCCGTCCCACGCGCTCTGGGCGGACAGGCTGACGGGCGCGAGGAGGAGGCCCCCCCCGCACAGTCCGACGATGACGACAGAGACGAGGCCGCGCAGGACGCGCGGCGTCGAACCCCTCTCCATGTCTCACCCCTCTCGACCCGGTCTCCCGGGTCGTCGCTCTCTCGTTCCCGGGGACTCGATCGGGCGCGCGCGCATCCTGCGCGCGGTTCACCTCGCTCGATCCGTCCCCCGCGTGAAGCCCGCGGCGACCGGCTCAGGTCGCCTGCGTGGGCAGCTCGCGATGGAAGACCTCGGTGATGCGGATGCAGAAGCTCTCGTTCAGGACGAGCACCTCCCCGCGCGCGATCACCTTGTCGTTGACGTAGATGTCCAGCGGGTCTCCCGCCAGACGCTCCAGCTCGACCACCGAGCCCTGCCCGAGGCGCAGGATGTCCTTGAGGTGCATCCGGCCCCGCCCGAGCTCGACCTTCACCTGGAGATGCACATCCCGCAGGAGATCGAGGTTCTGATCGACGAGGTCCGCCCCCATCGGCGGCATCGGCTCGACCCGGTCTCCCGGGTCCCGACGGACCGCCCCCGGCGCGGTTGCGGCATCGACGGTCGCGAGGATCTCCTCGTACCCGTCGAGCGCCTCGCGCAGGAGCTGCTCCACCTCGCCGACATCGACGACCGCCGTCGGCGCGGCGGGCGCCGGGGTCGCCGTACTGGCCGGGCTCTCGGCCGCCGGTCCCGCCTCCTGCGTCCCGGCCGGCTCCTGGGGCCCCGGCTCTTCCCGGGGCTCGTGCGGCTCGTTGCTCATCCGCGCCTCATCTCGCCTTGAGTTGCTCGTAGCTGACCCGGATCACGCACTCACCGAGTCCCGCGAGGTCCCGACTCCGGGAGGGATCCCGCAGCCAGGCCTCGATCTCCTGCTCCAGCTTCACGGAGCGCCGCTTCACGTGCTCCACCCCGACCTCGAGGAGGAAGGCGCGGATCTGGGCCCGAAGCTCGTCCTGAATGACGGCCTCCGCGCCCTCATTCTCCCCGAAGAGGGTCTGGAGCATCTCGCTGGCGTCCTTGTTGAAGGACACCGAGACCCCCTTGAGGGTCACCTCGATCGAACGACCCGGGCTCTGGGGATTCGGCATGGAGTGGCTGACATCCCCGACCTCGATCACCGAGCCGGCGACGAGCCCCTTCAGGGTCTCCATGCGGAGGGACGGACCGGCCTCGGCCGGCTCCGGAGCTCCGGCCCCGGCGGAGCCGCCCCCGAGGATGCTGAAGACGAAGGCGACGATGACGGCCTCGACGACCATTACGCCTCCCAGGATCAGCAGCCAGGGCCGCGACTTCCTCCGACCGGCGGAGACGGGCTTCTCCGCCTCCTCCTCGATGATCTGCTCGGCCTCGAGGTCGACGCCGGCGATGGGCTTCTCAGCCACGGGAGTGCTCCTATTCCGTCTTCTCGGCTTCGCGGTCGACCAGTTCCTGCACCGGCTCCGGTGTCAGGACGATGACGACGCGGTCACGCTTGCGGAGGCGCTCGATGTCGGTCAGCTCCTCGTAGCGGAGCGGATCGTTCCAGCGAGTCGCCAGTTCCAGTCTCAGATGGTGGATCCCCTCCTCCTCGGGGGAGGGCTCGGTGAGGACATCACCGACGGCACGGCAGCGCTCGTAGGCGAGGCGGGACTCGTCCCCCTCCCCCTCGATTCGGGAGGCCACCCCCACGACGCGGACCCGGTTCCAGCCGCCGCGCAGGCGACGGCTGACGCTCCGGATGACCTCACGCCCCTCGGCGGAGAGCTCCGCGGAGCCGGGCTCGAAGGCGACGTCCCCCTCGATGTCGATGTGGAGGTCGTCCTTCACCCGGTGGACCGAGGCGAACTCGCCGAAGGGATTGGAGATCGGCTGCTCCATCCGCCCCTCCTGCTCGCTCGTCGAGGTCGCGGAGATCTCGGAGAGGCTGCTCAGCATCGTGACGGCGTCGTCGAGGTCGATGAGGGAGAGCTCGTCGGCGTCCGATTCGGTCTGCACCGCGAACACGACATCGAAGAGCTTCTCGGACTTGATCTCGGAGATGGAGAAGAGCAGCACGAAGAAGCAGAGGAGGAGCGACATCATGTCCCCGAAGGTGACCATCCACTCGGGGGCCCCCTCGACGACGGTGATCGGCTGCGCCTTCCTCTTGCCGCTCATGCCGCCACCCTCTCCACCGGGGCCAGGAAGATCTGGAGCTTCTGCTCGACGACCTTCGGGTTGTCACCGGACTGGATGGCGATGATCCCCTCCGTGACGATGCCCATGCGCGCCAGCTCCATGTCGGTCCGGACCTGGAGCTTGTCGGCGAGGGGCAGCGCGACCATGTTCGCGAGCATCGCCCCGTAGAGGGTGGTCAGGAGCGCGATCGCCATGTTCGGGGCGATCTGGCTCGGGTCCTTCATGTTCTGCAGCATCAGGACGAGCCCGATGAGGGTCCCGATCATCCCGAAGGCGGGCGCGTACTTGCCGAGGAGCTCGAAGACCTGCTTGCCCGCGCGGTGGCGGCCGGCGAGGTTCGACATCTCCGACTCCAGCGTGACCGCGATCGACTCCGGATCGGAGCCGTCGACCGCGAGCTGCAGTCCCCGGGCGAGGAACGGGTCCTCGACCTCTCCGAGCACGCCCTCGAGGGCGAGGATCCCATCCCGCCGCGCGATCTCACCGAACCGGACGACCTCCGCCACGAGGGCGGAGTTCGAGGTCTTCCGGGTGAAGAACGCGTTCTTCAGGATGCTCGGCGCCTTCAGGACACGCTCCAGCGGCAGGCTGAGGAGCGTGGCCGCGATCCCGCCACCGATGACGATCAGGGCCGACGGCACATCGATGAAGTTCGGGAGCGCTCCGCCGATGGCGGCGAGCACCAGGGCGACTCCCAGGATCAGTCCGATGATCGTCGAAAGGTCCATGACACTTCTCCAGCACGGCCCCGGTCCGCCGGGGCACGGGAGATCCCCTCTGCCAGTGGCCGGCCCCCCCATGGGAGCCGGACCCTCCCTGCTGTCAGGCGGTGGCGAACGCCCGCAGCAGTCGACCGTGCTCGACGACCCGCTCGACGATCTCGTCGGGGGTCTCCTGCACGATCATTCGCTCTCCGTGGACGAGAGTGACCAGCGTGTCCGGCGTCCGCTCCACGGTCTTGATCAGCTCGCAGTTCAGCAGGAACGGCGTGCCGCCGAGGCGCGTCAGTCGGATCATGGTCTCCCTCCTCCCTTTCCTTCCGGGCTCCGGCTCGCGACCTAGATCAGGTTCACGAGCTCCTGGAGCATCTCGTCCGACACCGACACGGTCCGGGCGTTCGCCTGGAAGGCGCGCTGCCCGATCACCAGATCGGTGAACTGCTGTGCAAGGTCGACGTTCGACTCCTCGAGGAAGCCGGACATCAGGGTTCCGCGACCGAAGGACCCCGCCGCGCCGATCTGGGCCTCACCCGAGTTCGGCGCCGCCGAGTAGAAGTTGCCTCCCTCGTCGGTGAGGCCGTTCGGGTTCGCGAAGCGCGCGAGGGCGATCTGACCGATCTGCCGCACCTCGCCGGTCGAGAAGATCCCCTGGATCACTCCGTCGGCGCCGATGGCGTAGTCGGAGAGGGTGCCTCCGCCGAACCCGTCCTGGCGCGCCTCCAGCTCGGAGCCGATCACCGAGAACTGCGTCAGCCGCGAGAGGTCGAGCTCGACCTGCAGAGGCGTCTCCACCCCCTCCGCCTGAGCGGCGGTGGTCTGGAGGTCGATGGTCAGCATCTCGTCCGGGCGACCGGTCCCGAGGACCTGGCCATCCGCCCCGAAGAGGATGGTCCCGGAGCCGACCACGCGATCGAGGTCCGCGTCATCGCGGGACTCCGCGAAGTAGCGCCACACGCTCGGTCCGTTCGAGGTCGTCCCCTCCTTGACCAGCGTGAGGTCGATCTGCCGGGGAGTCCCCAGCGAGTCGTAGATCGTCGTGGTCATGCGGATCGACTCCCCCTCCGCGGAGCGGACGGGGGTGCCGTTGAAGAAGGAGATCGCCTGTCCGCCGGAGATCATCGAGAGCCCGTGGATGTCGTTGCTCACTCCCACGTTCCCCGCGACCTGGACGCTGCCCTGGGCCTGCTGGAGGACCTCGAAGGTCGAGCCGGCATCCGGGTCCTGGGCGAGGCTCGCGTCGAAGCTCACGGTGAACGCGTTCCCCGCGGGGTCGAGCGAGGTGATGAACCCGCTCACGACCGCGCCCCCGGAGAGGAACCGGACCTCCTGATTGAGGCCGATCCCGCGCTCCGAGATGAAGTTCGTGACCGCGCTGTCCGTGATGGTGAAGGAGCGGAGGGAGCCGTTGGTCGCGGGGGCTCCGATGGTCACGGTCGGGGAGCCGCCGTCGATGGTCGCGAGCGAGGCGTCCTGCGCGAGGGTCACCCCGGTCGACGCGTGGATCGCGTAGGTGTCCCCGTAGGCCGGGGTCACCTCGAGCGAGTTGAAGCCGTCGGTGCGGAAGGTCAGGGTGTCCAGCGGCCCGCCCGGCGTGGAGGCGCTGACCCCGACGATCTCGGCGATCTGACCGGCGGCCGCCCCGGAGTCGAAGCGGATGAAGTCCCCCACCTGCACGCCGCGGAAGTCCGCATCGTGGTCGGTGATGCTGGACAGGGTCGCGATGTCGGGGGTCCCCCCGGCGTTCAGCTCGATCGTCCCGTTGTGGACCTCGCCGGTCTGGGGATCGCGGCGCTGGAACGAGAGCATGTTCTCCGTCTGCTCGACGCCGTTCCAGGTGCCGGTGTTGATGCCGAAGGTCCGCTCGAAGAAGCCCATGAGGTCCCCGAGGCTGGTGCCGCCGGTCGGCGGCGGATCCCCGACGATAAAGGTGGACCCGGGCAGGGAGCGGGAGCCCTTCTGCGCCATGAGGTCGATCTCCACGCCGGTCGGCTGGTCCTGAAGCTCCGGGAAGACGAAGCTGCTCGTCCCCGCGGTGCCCACCTCTCCGGTGGTCGCGTCGTAGTCGACCTGATCGCCGTTCGAACGCACGAGGTTCTGCAGCGGGGTGTCCGCGGTCGCCCGGGCGAGGCCGAGCGGGTTCTCCGACGAGATCAGGTCGCTGTTCGTGAACCGATCGTCGTAGAGACGCTCGGAGAAGAGCTGCGTGCCCTCCCGGCCGACGAGGCCGTTCGCGCGCAGGTTGCCCGAGAGGGTGACGATGTTCGTCGCCCGGGCGATCGTCTCCAGACCGAGCGGGATCTCGATGTTGGTCAGACTCCCGCCGGTGTTGATCTCGAAGTTGTCATCCGCCATCCACCCCTGGACGACGAAGCCGCTGGCCGGGTCGTGGAGGAGGTTGGACGGGTTGATCGTGAAGCTCCCGTCGCGGGTGAAGAGCCGACCGCCCGCCTGATCCTGCAGGACGAACATGCCGCCCCCCTGGATGGCGAGGTCGCTCGCGACCCCGGTGGCCTCGGTCGGACCCTGCCCCCAGTCGGCGCTCGTGTTGCCGACGGAGACACCGTGTCCGATCTGGGTCGGGTCGATCCCCCCGAGGTTCCCCTGGGGGGCGACTCCGTGGGAGATCATCTGACTCAACATGGTGGCGAAGTCGACGCGGCCCGCCTTGAAGGCGGTCGTGTCCACATTCGCGATGTTGTTCCCGATCATCTCGATCCGGAACTGCTGGGCCTGGATGCCGGCGACGGCGGTGTTGAGGGAACGGATCAGCGCCATGGCTCGCCCTCACTCCTTCTGTTCGTGTCGCTTCGTCCACGTCCATGCGGCTCACACGGCGCCGTCCATGACGCCGATCGTCCCCCCCGCCCACCGTGGGCGGGGAGCTGTCGTCTGGTTCAGGGAGTCGGCTCCTCCGGGGAGGAGTCGTCGCCCGGCGGGACATCGTCCCCCGGCGGCACCTCCTCGGAGTCCACGGGCTCCTCGGGTTCGGTCTCTCCGGTCTCATCCACCGGGACCTCGGCTCCCGCCTCGTCCTCGGTGATCTCGACCAGGATCGGTCCGCGCACCTCGGTCACATCGGTGAGCGCCATCCGGGCGCTCGACGGGACGCTCGGATCGCCGAGCTGGGTGCCGAAGCCCTGCACGCCCTCGAGCTGCAGGTAGGACTGCCCCCCGTCGACGTGGTAGCTCGTCACGATTCCGATCACCTCGTTGCCGTCGAGGTCGTGCCCGACGATCATCTGGCCGATCAGGGCGCTCGCGGAGGCGAGCTGCTGACCGAAGGTCAGCGCCTCGAGGCTCGTGGCCAGCTGCTGCAGGCTCGTGGTCATCTCGGTGGAGGCCTCGAGGTTCTGCATCTGGGTCAGCTGCCCGAGGAACTCACGGTTGTCCATCGGCTCGAACGGGTCCTGGTTGGCGAGCTCCGCGATCATGATCTCGAGGAACTCCTCCTGCCGGAGGATCCCGCCCTGACTCCCGACCTGCGAGATCGGGGTCGACGCGCCGCTGGTGATCTGTCCGATGTCCATCGAGTCGCCTCCTATCCCTTCAGATCGACCGTTTTGCCGAGGTGCCACAGTCGGAGTTCGCGATCCGGGGCCGGGTTTTCCGGTCCGGGCTCCTCGGAGCCCCTCCCCGCCGCGGAGGTGTCCCGGCGCTCCGCCCCCCCGCGACCCGCCGGATCCTCCCGGAGGTCGATCTCGACCGACTCCGCCCGGCTGCCGTGGGCGTCGAGGGAGCGGTGCAGATCGTCGATCTGGGCGCGGAGGGCGTCACGGACCTCCTCGGTCTCCACCACGAAGCGCACCTTGAGGACCTCCGCCTCGATCCGCAGATCGACCTCGACCCGCCCCAGCCGGGGGGGGTCGAGTCGCACATGCAGCTCGTGATCGCCGCGGGCGAGGGCGCGCCCCACCTGGCGGAAGATCCGTCGAGGCAGGGCGGTGCGGTCCGACGGGTCCGCGGAGATGACGACCGGGGCGGGCGCGGCCGCCGTCCCCTCGGCCCGCGCGGGGCCGGGGAGCGGCGCGGTCGGAGCGGTCCCCTCGGGTCGCGTGAGCTCCACCGTCCCGGTGGGAGCCAGCGAGGGCTCGACGGGCGGAGGGACGCTCGGACGCGCGGAGGCCGGTTGAGGCCGCTCCACCGCCGCGTCCGGTCCGTCCGCCTCGGCGAGCAGTCGGAAGGAGCTCCCCGCGTCGGTCTCCGCCGTGGGTCGCGCCTCGGAGAACCAGCCGCTGCCGGCGGTCTCCGGCGCGGAGCGGGCCGCGAGGGCCTCTCGCGCCGCCAGGGGGGCGGGAGCGCTCTCCCGACCCCTCGACCCCTCCCCGATCACCGGGGCGGCCGTTTCCCCTTCGGCCGACGCGGATCCCGTGGAGGGGGTCGGAGTCTTCATCGTCACTTCGGAGCCGGGCTGGGCCGCAGCGGAGGCGGCGCGACGCTCGGCGGGTCGCGGGAGGGTCGGGACCGACGCGGTCGCCGAGCCGTCGAGACCGGCCGGGGTCCCGGACTCGGTCGCCGGGGCCGCCTCCGCGGGGCCCGCGCTCGGGACGGTGAGCGGGCTCACGGCGACCGCCCCGCCCTCCGGACCCTCGGTGCCGGGCTCGCCCACGCCATCCGTCGGCTCCTCCTCGGAGCGGGGCGCCCCCACCGGATCCTCCGCCGGATCTTCAGCCTCGAGCCGCGCGGCATCGTCTTCGGCCTCCCGCCGACGCGCCTCGGTCCGCTCGCTCTCGCGGACCTTGCGGAGCGTCTCCGGGAAGTCGGACCGCACCGCGCCGCGCTCCTCGGAGCGCGGAGCCGGCTGCAGCTCCTTCAGATCGGTCAGCATCGTCACCTTCATGGGGCGGAATCTCCCTCGTCCACGCTGGAGAGAGGAGGCGGGGCGGTCCGCTGCTGCAGCCGCCCGACGATCCGCGCGGCGAGCGCCGGATCCAACCTCCCGAGTTCGGTGAGCACCTCGGCCGCGCGGGATGGCGGCAGCTCGTCCAGGAGCTGGGTCACCGTGAACTCGTCGATTCCGTTCGACGCGTCCGAGGTCGAGAGGATCTCGGCGAGAGACTCCGTCTCGACGGTCTGCAACATCTTCAGGAGCCGCGGGCGGTCCTCCTCGGAGCGACCGCGGGCGGCGAGGCGGGCCCGCCAGCTCTCCGGCTCCTCGCGGATCGAGGCCACCGAGACCGGCACCTCGAAGAGGTCGGAGAGGAGCTCCGCGAGGGCGGCGGCCACCGCATCGTGGGCGCCCTCGCGCGCGCGCAGCACCTCCTCCCGCTCCGTGACCGCCATCGACTCGCGAGCGACGCGGTCATCGAGCGCTTCGAGCTGTCGACGCCAGCTCGCCGCCTCGGAGGAGATCGGACCGTCCTCCGCCTCGACCGGGACGATCCCGGCGGGCGCCGCGTCGACGGTCCCGCGGCCGGGCTGGAGGCGATCCACCAACGGGTCGAGGTCGAGGACCCCCAACGAACGGGCGAGCACCACCCCGAGGAGGATGGCGGGCACGACCAGTCCGCAGGCGACGCACCAGAGCGTCGAGACAGTCCTCAGCGCACCCATCAGATCGTCTCGTCTCCCATCTCAGCGTCCTCGGCGGCTCCCGCCCGGACGAAGCTGACCCCCGCGATCTCGTCGAGCTCCCGCACCTCGCGGCGCAGCTCCTCGACATCGTGATCCTCACGCTGTCTCTCCTGGAGCCGCTCGACGAGCTGCCGCTCCCGGACCGCCTTCTCGGCCTCCCGCTGAACGCCCTGCATCTCGTAACGGCGGCGGATCACCTCGGCGTCGACCTCCCGCCCGCGGTTCTCGAGGGCGACGAGGTAGCGCCGATGACGGAGGACCTCCTCCATCTCGAGGGTCCCGGACTCGAGGCGTCGGAGAGACTCGAGCGTCCGCCCGCGCTCCGACTCGAGCTGTCGCTTCCGCTCGAGCGCGTCGGACACGGCGCATTGATGACGGCGAAGCCGACCGAGACATCGGTCTTCCTCCACCTTGCGGATCCGCAGCAGCCCTTCCAGCCGGAATCGGAACTCCCTCATCGCGTCCCCCCCTCGGTTCCTCGTGCATCTCCGCTCTCCGCGCCTCCGCCGATCGGGACCGGCCCGGGGGAGCCCCCGAAGCCGCCGCGCGCCATGGCGCGCAGGCCCCGCTCGCGGCCGATCGCGAGCATCGACTCGACCGCCTCCGTCCGCGTGCAGGAGTCCTTCGCCCCCTGGCGAAGGAGCTCCTCGATGGCGGGCAGGCGGTCGAGGGCGCCGTCGGTCCGGGTGTCCTGACCGCGGACATAGGCGCCGAGCTGCACCAGGTCCTCCACATCCCGGGCCCGCGCGAGGTCCTCCCTGACCTGCTGCGCCGCCGCGACGTGCTCCTCCTCCACGACCTCGGGCATCACCCGACTCACGCTCTCGAGCACGTCGATCGCGGGGAAATGCCCCCGCGCCGCGAGCTTCCGGCTGAGCCAGATGTGCCCGTCGAGGATGCCGCGGACGGCATCGCCGATCGGGTCGTGCAGATCGTCCCCTTCGACGAGGACGGTGTAGAAGCTGGTGATGGTCCCCCTCTCCCCGGCGCCGGTCCTCTCGAGGAGCTGCGGCAGCAGGGTGAAGACGGAGGGGGTGAAGCCCCGCGTGGTCGGCGGCTCGTTCGCGGAGAGTCCGACCTCCCGCTGGGCGAGCGCGACCCGGGTCAGGGAGTCCAGGAGGAGGAGGACATCCTCCCCCTGATCCCGGAACCACTCGGCGATCGCGGTGGCGGTCCGCGCGGCGCGCAGCCGCAGCACCGGCGGGTCGTCGCTGGTGGCCACGACGACGACGGACCGGGCCAGCCCCTCGGGGCCGAGGTCGCGCTCGATGAACTCGCGCACCTCCCGTCCCCTCTCGCCGATCAGCGCCACGACGGTGATCGGGACCTCGCAGCGACGGGCCAGCATGCCGAGGATCGTCGACTTCCCCACGCCGCTGCCGGCGAAGATCCCCATCCGCTGCCCCTTGCCGCAGGCGAGGAGCGTGTCGATCGCGCGGACACCGGTGCCGACCGGCGCCGCGATCCGCTGTCGGCGCATCGCGGGCACGGGGGGCTGATCGAGGGAGAAGCGCTCCATCGCGCCGAGCGGCCCGGCGCCATCGATCGGCAGCCCGCGGCCATCGACGACCCGGCCGAGGAGCTCCCGTCCGACGCCGACATCGAGCTTCGAGCCGTCGTGGACCACCCGGTCCCCCGGCGCGACGCCGTCGAGGCGGCCGTAGGGGAGGAGGAGGGTCCGTCCGTCCCGGAAGCCGACCACCTCCGCGTCGAGCTCCCGGCTCCCCTGCCCACGGCAGATGAGGCGACAGGAGGATCCCACCGCGAGGGGCAGCCCCTCCGCCTCGGCGACGAGCCCCACCACGCGACGGACCCGACCGGTCACCCGGACGGGGTCGTAGTCACGAAGGGATCGGGTCGCTCGGGCGAAGGCGTTCACTCGGTCGCCTCCATCCGCGCGCCGAGGCGCTCCTCGATCAGGGCCAGCTGCGTCTCGATCGACTGATCCACGATGCAGGCCTCGGTGCGGGCGACCACCCCACCGCGCTCGCGCCGCTCGCAGTCGACGATCGTCACCGAGCCGGTCCGCCCGAGCGCGTCGTGCAGGGACGGGAGGAAGGCCTCGACGGCGGCGCGATCCTCCGGGTGAATCTCGATGGTGACCTCATGACGGTTCTCGATCCGATCGATCGCGGTCTCGAGGGAGCGCAGGACGAGCGGCTCCGGGGCCTCCGCCTCGCGGCGGATCACCCGGTGCGCGATCTCCCGGGCGAGGGAAAGGAGCTCGCCCTGAGCGTGCTCCCGCCGCTCCCGGCTCTCCCGCTCCATCTCCGCGAGGAGGCTTGTGAGGGTCTCCACGAGATGGGAGGAGCTCTCCTCGAGGCGCGCGGCGTGATCGCGCGTGGCGCTCTCCCGCCCCTCGCGCAGCCCCTTCTCGAGCCCTTCCGAGTAGCCGGCCTCGAAGCCCTCGCGGTGCCCCGCATCCCGCCCGGCCGCCTCGCCGGCGGTGAAGCCCTCGCGCTCGGCGCTCTCGAAGGAGGCCTGGGAGCGTCTCTCGGTCTCCGCCACATGGCTCGCGATCTGGGAGCGCGCCGTGTCGAGGGCGGCGCGGATGCGCTGAAGGCTCGCGTCGACCTTGCGGCGCAACTCCGCCTCGATCTCGGTCGTGGTGCCGCGCAGCCGCTCGAGCTGGCCCCGGCTGCTCGCGACCAGCGCCTCGGTCAGCGCCGGAATGTCCTCGATCCCGATGGGGCGGTCGAGGACCGTGCCTCCCTCGCCGCCGCGCAGCAGCCGCTCCCGCTCGGGGCGAGCGGCGGATGCCGCGGCCAGATCGAGCGGTCGGAGGTCATCGCCCCATTCGTGGTGGAGATCACTCGACAAGGTCGGTCTCCCCTCCGCGGCCGCTGATCACGACATCTCCCGCCTCCTCGAGGCGACGGACGACCTCGACGACCTGAGACTGCGCCGCCTCCACATCGGTGATCCGGACGGGGCCCATGAACTCGATCTCGCTCTGCACCGTCTCCGCGGCCCGGACGGACATGTTTCGGAAGATCTTCTCCTTCAGCTCGTCGCTCGCGGTCTTCAGCGCGAGGGCGAGGACCTCGTTGGCGATCTCCCGCAGCACGTTCTGCATTCCGCGGTCGTCGACGAGGACCAGGTCATCGAAGACGAACATCAGCTTCTTGATGTCCTCGGCGAGCTCGTTGTCGTCCTCCTCGATCGTCTCGAGGATCGCGCGCTCGGTGCTCCGGTCGAGGACGTTGAGGATCTCGGAGACGGTCTTCACCCCCCCGACCTCCTGACGCTCCTCGAACGCCTGGGTCGCGAGGAACTTCTGCAGCCCCGCCTCCACGCGCTTGATCGCCTCCGGGCTGGTGTGCCCGAGGGTCGCGATGCGGCGGACGATCTCGACCTGCCGCTCCGGGGGGAACCCGGTGAGGACCTCGGCCGCGTTCGAGGGAGGCATGTAGCTCAGGATGAGGGCGATCGTCTGGGGGTGCTCCTCCTGGAGGAAGGTGACCATGACATCGGCCTCGGTGTGCTCGAGGAAGTAGAACGGCATCGACTGCCGCTGGGCGTTGAGGAGCCGGACGAGCCGGTTCGCCTTCTCCTCCGGGAGGGAGGAGCGGATCAGCTCGATCGCGTTGTCGAAGCCCCCCTCACGGAGCATCTGCTGAACGGTGGCGGTGTCCTTGAACTCCTCCAGCACCTCGACCGTCTCCTGGCGGTCGACGGGGCCGAGGTGGGCGATCTCCTGGGAGATGCGCTCCATGTCATCCTCGCTGAGCGACTGAAAGACGAGCGCGCTCGTCTCCGCCGGCAGCGTGACGAGGAGAATCGCGGCCTTTCGGAGCCCGGAGGGCCCGCGCGACGGCGAGGTCGTCGCGTTTCGCGGTCTGGGGTCGCTCACGGAGCACTCCCCTTCGGGGTGACGGGCCCCTTCTGGAGCCACTGCCGCACCACGAGCCCCGCGGTGTCGGCGTTCTCCTGCGCGAAGCTGGTGACATCCTCGAGGAGGCCGAGGGTCTGGCTGTCCTCCTCGCTCAGGGTCCACGGCTCACGGTTCGCCGCGCCCGTGACGCCGGCGACCGCCTCCTCGGCGGAGCGCTCGGCCAGCGCCTCGAGGTAGTCCTCGTACTCCGCCACCGGATCAGGCAGCTCCTCGATGTCCGGCGCGCCGGACCGGGCGGCCCGCAGGAGGAAGAAGCCCCCGAGCGTGGTCAGGAGGACGATGAGCAGGGCGACCCCGTGAGAGCTCGCCCACGTCAGGACACCGCGGGAGTTCGGCTCGCGGAAGGCCGTCTTCACCGGGACGGGGGGTGGGGGGTTCACCATCACCGTGATCCTCAGGCGATCGTCGGTGAGGTTGGGCGGGAAGACTGCGCGCAGGTCCTGCTCCCACTTCCGCTTGAACGACTCGATCCGGGCGGGCCGCTCCTCCTCGGAGAGCTCCTTGCGTCCCGTGAGCTGCTCCTCTTCCTGCCGCAGATTCTCGAGGACCGAGTCCATGCCGAAGGCGACCAGAATGGAGACCCCCTCGAGCTCCCCCGCGGGGATCTCGGTGGTCGTCTCCCGCTTCCCATAGTCGACGGCGTTCTCCTTCCTCGTCCTCTCCCAGCTCCCCGAGGATCCTCCGACGGAGCCATCTCCCTTGCCGAGGGCGACGTTCGTCTTCACTCCGGGGGAGCGCGCCTCCCCCCCGGCGGATGACTCCTCCGTCTCCTGCACGCGGGTCAGGGAGACGGTGTTCTCGGGATCGATGAGAGTGGTCCGCTCCTGGCTCCGGCGGGAGGTCACCAGCGGGTTCACCACGACCTTGAAGGCGGTGGGGGCGAAGGAGAGCTCGAGGACCCCGGTCACATCGGCCTCGTACTGCCCCTTCAGCCTGGAGTCCCGGCCGAGGGAGCCGTTCGCCGAGGTGTCGAGGGGCTGCATGCGGCTGTCGTAGACGCTCACACTCCCGGACGGGACGCCGAGGGCTCCCGCGACGTACTGCGCGGCGCCCCGAGCGACCTCAGGCGGGATCCCCTTGGGGTAGAAGTTGCGATCCTCGATCAGCTGGATCGAGGCCCCGCTCGCCTCGCCCCGCGCGTAGATCCGGTTTCGGGCCTCCTTCTTGGGACCCTCGACATTCGCCTGGAGGATCCCGTGGGTCCCCGAGAGGGTGCTCGCGAGCTGGTTCAGAATGCTCCGGTGATAGCGATCCGCCCGGGCGGCGCGGCTCTCCTGCCAGTTGGCGGCCTCGTTCACCCACGCGAAGTTGTCGGTGTTCTGGCCCGCCGCCCGCATCATGTTCGCGCGGAGGTTGACCGCCTCGGCCTGGGCTCGGGGGATCCGGACTCCGCCCTGGCCGGAGTCGATGCGGTGGGGAATGCCCTCCGCCTCGAGCCAGCTCGTGAAGAGCACCTGCGACTGGCCCTCGGCGATGGGGAAGAACTTCCAGTTCTCCTCCCCCGAGCCGCTGGAGATGAGCGTGCCGAGCGCGACGAGCAGGGCGACGCCGAGGATGCCGAGGCTGAGCTGCTGGGCGCGGCTCAGCTTCTGCAGGGTGTCGCGCAGGGGACCGACGCTCCGGTCCAGCCACTGCTTCCCGTCCATGCTTCCCTCTCCTCACACGTCTTCCGTGACGCGCAGCTCGGACCCGCGGATCACACCCGGAGTCGACTGATCTCCTCGTACGCATCGACCAGCTTGTTCCGGACCGCGAGGAGCGCGCGGAAGGCGAGGTCCGCCTTCTCGACCTGGTTCACCACCTCGGTGACGTTGTTCGTGTTGCCGAGCGTCAGCTCCCGGATCGCGGCATCGGCGCTCCGCTGCAGGTCGTTGACCTCTCGGATCGAGTTGCGCAGCACATCGGCGAAGGACGGTCCCCCACCCGCGGACGGACCGCCGGCCTTCCCGGGACCGCGGTTGGCGCCGGGCTGCAGCGGCCCGACGCCGGAGGCGCCGAGGTCCGGGATCGGGTTGGAGCCGGAGATCGCCATCGCTCGCTTCTCCTTACGCCAGAATCCGAAGGGCGGAGCTGAACATGCTCTTCGTGACCTCCATCGCGGTCACGTTCGCCTCGTAGGAGCGGTTCGCCATCATCATGTCCACCATCTCCTGGATGACCTGGACGTTGGGGTAGGCGACATTCCCGTTCTCGTCGCGCAAGGGATGGCTCGGATCGCTCTCGACGCGGAACGGCGAGGGATCCTCGACGATCGCGCTGACACGAACCGCGCTGCCGTTGCCCTGACGATCGACGGAGAAGATCGGCTCGCGACGACGGTACGGCGCGTTCTTCCCGTCGCGCTCGATGGTGTTCGCGTTCGCGATGTTCTCCGCGATCGTGTTCATCCAGATGCGGTGGGCCTCGAGCCCCGACGCGCTGATCTCGAGATTGCCGAGCATTCAGTCCCCCTATGCTTCCTCGGGGCGGCCGGTGATGGCCGCCCGCATCTGGCGGAGCCCCTTGCGGAGGAGGGCGCTGTAGGCCGAGTACTTCCCGGCGTTCTCGCTGAGGAGCGCCATCTCCCGCTCGACCGAGACATCGTTCCCGTCGTGGCGGAGCGGTCCCCGGCCGAGGCTGCTGAAGCGGAACGGGCCGCGCGAGCCGGAGACCAGCTCGGCCCGATCGCCGCGCACCCCCTCGAACGCGTCCCGACGCCCGGCGGCGTCCGCCGCGTAGCTCCGGGCGAGCAGGCGGCGGAACTCCCCCTGGTCGAGGTCGGTCCGGCGGTAGCCCGGCGTGTCCGCGTTCGCGACATTCGAGAGCAGGCTCTCGTGGCGCCGCACGGTGAACTGCACCGCCCGCTCGAGGCCGGCGATCGTCCCGCGATCGAAGAGCTGTCCGAGGATTCCACTCACGCGCTCGTCTCCTCACTCCTGCCGCCCGGCCCCTCCGGCCGCGCTCCATCGCGGACGGAGCCCGGGCTCCGGGAGCGGGAAAGCATGGAGGGTGCCAGTGACCGGAAAGGACGCGGAGGAGCGTCGATCCAGGTCATAAGTCTCCGCTGGGGGCGAAATTGGGGGATCGCCACCCCACGGTCGAGGAGGACCCCCAGATGGGGGTCCACCCGGCGGAAGTCGCCGGTCGAGGCAGATCGTGCCGCTCCGCTCAAGAGGTGACCTTCTCCCCCCGCTCGACGGTGAGTCCCCACTTCTTGATCTTGTCCCGGAGGGTTCGGACCCCGATCCCGAGGCTCTCCGCCGTGCGCCGCTGGTGTCCGTCGTGGCGGCGGTAGGTCTCCTCGATGTGGAGGCGCTCCACATCCTCGAGGCTGAGCCCGGCGAACGCCTCGACATCGGACTCCCGGACGTGCCGGGGCGCCCCGGAGTCCGCGAGCCCCTCGATGATCAGCTCGTCCCCCGGCGAGAGGAGCACGGCGCGCTCGATGAGGTTCTCGAGCTCGCGGACATTCCCCGGCCAGTGATAGGCGAGGAGCGTGCGGACCGTGGCCTCCATCAGTCGGCGGTGCGGGCGTCCCGTCTTGCGCTCGATCCGCGCCTGGAACTCATCCGCGAGCAGGGGGATGTCGTCCTTCCGCTCGCGGAGGGGCGGAATCTCGATCGGGACGATGTTCAGCCGGAAGAAGAGATCCTCCCGGAAGCGCCCCTCGCGGACCTCGGTGGAGAGATCCCGGTTCGTGGTGGCGAGCACCCGCACATCGCAGCGGATCGTCTTCTCGGAGCCGACCCGCTCGAACTCCCGCTCCTGCAGCACGCGCAGCAGCTTCGCCTGCAGGTTCGGCTCGATCTCCGAGACCTCGTCGAGGAGGAGGGTCCCCCCCTCCGCGAGCTCGAAGCGCCCCGCCCGCCGACGGTCCGCGCCGGTGAAGGCGCCCTTCTCGTGGCCGAAGAGCTCGCTCTCCAGCAGGCCCGCCGAGAGGGCGGCGCAGTTCACGGTGACGAAGGGGCGGTCGGCCCGAGGGCTCGTGAAGTGGATCTCCCGGGCGACCAGCTCCTTGCCGGTCCCGGTCTCGCCCCGGATGAGCACCGTCGTGTCGGTGTCCGCGATCGACGCGATCCGGTCGCGGACCTCGACGATCGCATCGGTCCCGCCGAGGAGGGGTCGCTCGTTGCGGCGCTCCCGCGACTCGCGACGGAAGACCTCGTTCTCACTCGCCATCCGGCGGTGAGCGAGGGCCTTCTCCACGAGGAGGGTGACCTCCTCCTCCCCGAACGGCTTGAGGATGTAGTCGAAGGCTCCCTGCTTCATCGCCTGCACGGCGGTCTCGACCGTGCCGTGGGCGGTGATCACGATGACCGGGAGGCTCCCGTCGATCTCGACCGCCCGCTGGAGGAACTCCAGCCCGGAGACCTTCGGCATCTTCAGGTCGGTGATCGCCACATCGAAGGCGTCCCCCGCCAGGCTCTTCAGCGCCACCTCCGCGCCGTCGCACGGGACGACCTCGTGCCCCGCCCCCTCGAGGACATCGGTGAGGGATCCGCGCATGAATTGATCATCGTCAACGACCAGAATGCGTGCCATCAGCGTACCTCGCTCGTCAGGGGGAGCTCGATGCGGAATCGGGCCCCCTCGTAGCCGGCCTGCGGTGCGCGTCGATCGGACACCACCGCGATCTCTCCTCCATGTGCCTCGATGCGTCCGTGCACGATCGCCAGCCCGAGCCCCGTTCCGGACTCCCGCAGGGAGTGGAACGGATGGAAGATCCGCTCCTCCTCTCCCTCCGGGATGCCGGGGCCACGATCGGCGACCTCGATCCACGTCACGGGGTCGATGAGCCCCGCCGTCCTTCCCCACGCGATCGCGATGTGAGGACCCTCCTCGTCGAGCGCCCCGCACTGCTCCATCACCCTCCGCGCGTTGTCGATGAGGTTCACCAGCACCTGGGTGAAGGCGTGGCGGTCGACGAAGACCTCGAGCTCCGCCTCCCCCGCCCGAGCGATCACGGGGACGACCCCGTCGAGGCCGGTGAAGGCGATCTCGATGGCGTCATCGATCAGGGTGGGGATCCCGATCGAGGAGCGCTCGAGGACGGGGTCGCGGGTGAAGGTCATCAGGTCCTCGACGATGTGGTCGAGGTGACCGACCGCTCGGGCGATGCGATCGAGCCGCCCGTGGGATCGGTCTCCATCGAGGTCGCGGCGGAGGGTGTCGATGGTGAGTCGGATGCCACCCAGGGGATTGCGGAACTCATGGGCGACGCCGGCGGCCACGCGGCCCAGCGCCTCGAGGCGCTTCTTCCGCTCCAGCTCCCGGTTCTTCTCGGCCAGCTCCCGTCGGACCCCATCGAGCTGCGCCCGGAGGGTGTCGTGGGAGGCGACGAGACGAGCCGTGACGCCCTTGTACTCCTCGAGGAGGCGGCGGAGCTCGATCCCCTCCTCCGCGGTCGGGGCGGACTCGATCAGTCGACTCGATTCGATCACGCGAACCCCTCCCTCCGACGTGGACCGCGTGCGGGCGGACGCGGGTGGAGCACACCACTCCCGAAAACCTAGCTTGCATTTTATAAAGTGTAAAGGACAAAGCGGCGAGATCTGCCGGAGAGCGTGGGGAGGGCTAAGTATCTTCCAGGTAGCGCCTTAGCAGGTCTGGTGCGGGGGGCCGTCTTCCGAGAATCTGAGCGGCGGCCCGTGCGGATCCGTTGATGCTGGAATCAACGAGACCGGAGGCGGAAGAGCGGCTCGGAGGGGGCGAGATCTGCCCCTCTGACGCGCCCGAGGCCCTCAGAAGAGGGTGTGGACGACCCGCTCCGGCGAGTAGCTGCGGAGGTGGAGTCCGAAGTGGTCCCCCACCTTGATCGTCTTCCCCGAGCCGACCTCGACATTGTTCACGCGCAGGGAGATCGGGTCGGAGTTGTGCTTCGGGAAGACGATGACGCTGTCGACCTCGAGGTCGAGGACCTCGGCGAGGGAGAGCTCCTTCTCCGCGAGGACGGCGATCAGCGGCAGCTCCACATCGAGGAGGGCCTGGAGATTCCGGCGGACGCGGACATCCTGCTCACGATCGGCGGACACGGTCGGGGCCGCGTCGGCCTCGACCGCGCCGGGCCCATCCGGCGGGGTCTCCGACTGAGGGGGATCCTGCTGCATCGCGCACTCCTTCTCTCTCCCTTATCGACCGTTCCCCTCCCCCACTGGAGGCGGGACCCCGCGAGGGCGGCTATCCCCGCCTCTCCGATCGGTTACCCTGAATCGCTCGCCACCGGCCCGACTCCCGAAAGCGAGGCCATGATGCCGTCGATCTTCAAGATTGCGATTCCGGCCGGACTCGCGCTCCTTCTGGGTTTCCTCCTCGGGACCCGGAGCGCGCCGAGCCCGATTCCCGGTGCAGACGCGGTCACACCACCCGCCACCACGATCGGACCGAGCGAGGACGAGCGCCGGGTGGTCGCCCTCGAGATGGAGATCGAGCGGCTCACCGATGCCCTGAATGCAGCCCTCAACGAGCGCGATCGCGCCCGGCTGGAGCGGGACGGATTGGGCGAGGGGGGAACCGAGACCTCGATCCGGACCTCCGCCCTCAGCCTCAGCAACCGTCAGCGGGTCCTCATCAATGGCATCGGCGAGGCGGAGGCCGCGTTCCACGAGGCCCTCGTGGCCGGCGACATCGCCGCTCTCTGGACCCTTGCCGCGGACCTGCTCTCCCTGGGGCCGGAAGGCACCCGCATGTTCGAGAGCCTCCTCACCGAGTTCGCGAGCTACATGGAGTCCGGAGAGAGCGCGCAGTTCTTCGACTTCTTCTCGACGGAGGAGCTGTGGCTGGGGGACTTCCTCCGCACCATGGCGGAGGGCCATGAGGACCTCCTCGCGTACGGCCTCGACCTGTCGCGTCGACCTCCCGGGGAGCTCCCCGAGATCATCCGCGAGCTGCGGGAGCAGATTCTCGATGACGACCTCCTCCCCGTCCTCCTCGCCTTCAATCGCGGAGAGAACCCCGCCCTCCTCGAGGCCTGGGGAGATCGGATCGGCGAGCTCGCCCTGCAGCCCGACTCCGAGCTCAGACCTCGGGACGGCCTCCTCGCGCTCGCCCAGATCCCCGGGGATCCCGCGGTCGACATGATGCTGCAGATCATCAGGTCACCCGGAGCCCAGATCGGGACCGTGGGCATTCGCGCGCTCCTTCAGCACGCCTCCCCCTATGCGCTGCAGGAGGCGCGCGCCCTGATCGAGCAGCTGCCCCCCGGAGGAGACCGGGATCAACTGCTCCGGCTGTTGGGAGACTGAAGGGCGCGCGCGTCCGCGCCCTGAGCTCAGGGGCCGGCGTCGGAGGCCCGGCGCAGCCGCCGCCGGACGATGATCCCGACGAGGACGAGCCCCGCGACGATGCAGAGCGCCGCACCGATGAACTGCGCCGGATCATCGCGGCGGGTCGCGAGCCAGGAGTAGGCCATCCCGGCCGGGGCCTGCCCCACGAGCGTGGTGAGGAAGAAGGGCCAGAACCGCATCCGCACCACGCCCGCGAGGTAGCTGATCGGGTCGAAGGGAACGAACGGGAGCAGCCGCGCGACGAGGATCGCGTGGGTGCCATGCTCCTCCACGAAGCCGGTCGTGCGCTGCCACGCCTTCTCGCTGACGAGCCGTCGGGCGATCGGCTCGCCCCAGGCCCGACCGATGAGGTAGCAGAGGGCCGCCGCGATGTTCGCGCTGAGGATCGAGAGCAGCCCGCCGAGGACCCAGCCGAAGAGCGCGCTGTTCGTGAGGGTCACCACGATGGCGGGGATCGGCGCCGCGATCGCCTGCGCGACCATCAGGATCGAGGTCGCCAGAGGGGCCCAGGCCCCCCGCTCCTGCGCCCAGGTCCGGAGCGCCTCCTCCTCCTGATCGACGAGGAGCCGCCCTCCTTCGAGGAGGGTCCCTCGGAGGTCCGGCGAGAGGAGCAGCGCGGCGAGGAGCGCGACGAAGGGGAGGATGGCCCCGAGCTGGAGCGCGCGCTCCACCCGACCCCAGCGCGCGGCGCCCGGCTCCCTGATCTCCAACCGTCGACCTCCCTCTCGCCCCACGGGTCGCACCGCGCGGACCACCGCTCCCCGCGTCCCCCCTCCCGGGTCGGGCCGGGGGGTCCCCGGGACCTCCCCACCCGGAGACGGCCGGCGCAACCTTGCAGCACACCCACCCCGCCCGCAAGCCCGTCCGCGGAGACCCGGCCCCGTGACCGGGGCTCGGGCGATCGTCGCCCTCCCCGCGCGTCCGAAGTGGGTCTCCTCCCCGTCTTCCACTTCGGAGCGGATCCTGTAGGCTTCGGGGCTGCCCGTCGAGAGCGCGCCGAGGACCGGCACGCGCGGATCGAGTGCGGGCGACCCACAGGTGGAGTCACCCCTTGCTCCCAGACCTTCCCCAGCTCGCCTGGCCTCTCCTCACCAGTCCGTCGATCATCACGGAGGGAGCGGACCCCCGCGATCTCACCCTCCTCCTCATCTATGTCGGCGCGACCCTGGGGATCAGCTTCCTCTGCTCCCTCCTCGAGGCCGCGCTCCTCTCCGTCCCCATCGGCACCCTCGCCGAGCGTCGGGAGAGCGGGCGGGGTGCCCGACATCTCTTCGAGCTCAAGTCGGAGCGGATCGATGACGCGATCAGCGCGATCCTCACCCTGAACACGATCTCGAACACCCTCGGCGCGACCCTCGCCGGAGCCCAGGCCCACAAGATCACCGATGACTTCTGGGTCGGGGTGTTCTCGGGGATCCTCACCTTCCTGATCCTGACGATCTCCGAGATCATCCCGAAGACGATCGGCGCGACCTACTCCCGCTCCCTCATCGGGTTCGTCGGCTACGTCCTCGCCTTCCTCACCCGCGTCATGGCCCCGATCCTCGTCTTCACTCGCGCGCTCACCCGCCTCCTCACCCGGGGGGAGACGGTGGGGATCTCCCGCGGGGAGCTCGAGGCGATCATCGACATGGCGGCCACGACCGGCGATCTCCAGCGCCATGAGAAGACCCTCTACCAGAATGTCCTCCGCCTCGACGAGATCCGGATCGGCGATGTGATGACCCCCCGCACCGTCTGCTGGATGCTCCCGGGGGAGACGACGATCGAGGAGTTCCTCGGGGAGCCGGAGGGGAGGAGCTACACCCGCATCCCCCTCTACCGAGGGAACCGCGATGAGGTGACCGGCTACCTCTTCCAGCGGGATGTCCTCCGGGCGGTGGCGGAGGGGCGGAGCCGCCAGGACACGCTGCAGGAGTACCAGCGGGAGGTGCGATACCTGCCGGAGGTCGCGACGCTGCGGAAGGCGCTCACCGCCCTCGCCGAGGGGCGGGAGTCGATGGCGATGGTCGCCGACGAGCACGGTGGCACCTGCGGACTCGTCACGGTGGAGGACATCTTCGAGACGATCCTCGGCGTGGAGATCGTCGATGAGGTGGATGAGGTCGCCGACCTCCGCGACCGGGCCCAGTCCCTGCGGGACCAGCGCCTCTCCCGCATGGAGGACCGCCGGCAGCTCCGCCTCCCCCTCGAGCCGGAAGAGGATGAAGAGCCCCCCGAAACCCGGTAGGCTCTCGCCGATCAAACCGCCGCGGTGGGGTGGCAGAGTGGTCGATTGCACTGGTCTTGAAAACCAGCGAGGTTCACGCCTCCGTGGGTTCGAATCCCACCCCCACCGCCATTTCTCCGCCACTTCTCACGGAGCGCCGCGGCGACCGCTCCCTCCGCCCCCCGTCCCTCCGCCGAGCCGGCTCCCCCACCCCCGGCGCGGGACGGACGAGAGAGACCCGCGCGCGGAGCACGCACCGGCCCCCAGGAGTCCCCCATGGATCGCGCGCCCGACATCTCGGACACGGCGTTCATCACCTGCTACTTCCGCTCCCTCGATCCCGAGCTCTCACGGGACCCCCTCGCCTCCCTTTGGGTCGACTCCGCCGTCGCCCGCCTCGGAGACAAGTTCCGACATGAGGTGATCGAGAACGACCCGGTGAACATCCAGCTCCGCTGCCGCTATTGGGTGGAGGCGCTCGAGCGCTTTCAGGCCGCGCACGGCGAGGTCTCCCTCGTGAATCTCGGCGCGGGGTTCAGCATGTACCCCTTCCTGCCGTGCCTGCGGGAGACGAGCCTCTCCCTGGAGGTCGACCAGTCCCACGTGGTCGCCTTCAAGCGCGCCCGCCTCGCCGAGTTCGCCCGGGACGGACGAGTCCCGGCGGTGCGGCACCTCGCGCACCGGGCGCTCGACTTCGAGCGGGAGCCGTTCGAGGCGCTCCTCGACGAGGAGCTGGCGAAGCTCGGCCGCGACCGCCCCACCTTCTTCCTCCTGGAGGGCTTCTTCTACTACCTCTCCCCGCCGGTCTCCGACCGCCTGTGGGGCTGGCTGCGATCGGCGTGCACGGCGGGAGACCGGATCGGGATGATCCACCTGCCGCAGGAGATCCGGGAGTCGGCGGCCTACAGACGCACCCAGCGCTTCCTGCAGGAGGACTGCGGCTACGACGGCGAGGCCATCGTCTACCACGAACGGGAGTACTTCTCGTCGGAGGGACTGGAGGTCCTCGATCAAAGCTCCCACGTGGGGCTCGCCCGACGCTACGGAGTCTCGGAGGATCACACGAACGACAACACCTTCAACGAGCACTTCCTCCTGCTCGAGGCAGGCGACGGTCCGTGAGCCCGCGCCGCGGACGGCGCCGCGGGGCCTCCCCCTACTTCCGGATCGTCAGCAGGTCGAAGAGGCGCCCCTCCTCGTCGTAGGCCCGGAACTCGAAGACCCCGTCGTGGATCGCGACGAGGCAGAAGTGATGGCCGCGGTACTTCGCCGCGCTGAACCAGGTGCGCTGGGGGGCGAACTGCTCGAGGCCGCCGCCGGCTCCCCCCGTCGTGATGTAGACGACCCCCCCCTCCGCGTCGACCTCGCCGGCGCGGATCGGCCAGGTGCGCTCGTAGAGGTGGATGTGGCCGTTGAAGACCACATCGATGCCGAGCTCCTCGTAGAGGGGCACGAGATGCTCCCGGACCCGGGGGTCCCCCCGGCCGGTCTCGCCGAGCTTCCAGGTGTCGCCGTAGTCGTTCGAGTCGGAGGTGTAGGCGGGCTGGTGATGCACCATGAACTTCCAGCGGGCGTCACTCGCGGCGGCGGTCTCCCGCAGCCAGCGATGCTGGTCGGTGGAGGGATCGACCGGGCGGTTCGTGTCGAGGACGAAGAAGTGGGCGTTCCCGAAGCGGAAGTCGTAGAAGTACTCCGGGTCGGGGAGGGAGAAGTAGTCGTAGTAGAGGCGGGCGTCGCGCTCATGGTTGCCGAGGGTGGGCACGAGCGGGTAGTGCGCCAGGATGTCCCGCGCCCCCGCGAAGAACTCGTGGACCCACTCCCGCTTCACGCTGCCGGTCCCGACGAGGTCCCCGCAGTGGACGATGAAGTTCGGACGATGCCCGAGGGCGAGCTGGCTGATCGTCTCGGTCATCCTCGGGTTGTTCTGCGTGTCCCCCATCACCGCGAAGGCGAACGCATCCTCGGGAAGGACCGCGGTCTGGAAGGTGTGGATCGCGCTCGTGACCGTCTCTCCCCCGGCGGGCCCGGCGACGATCCGGTAGAAGTGGTTCGTGCGGGGCGCGAGGCCTTCGAGCCGCACCTCCTGCATTCGTGACTCTCCCGCCGCCTCGGCGACGGAGCCGAGCTCCGCCGTCGTCCCGTACTCGACCCGGCCGGCCACCGCGCGGCTCGTCTCCCAGCGGATCGTCATGCCGGTCCGGCTCACCCCCTGCAGGTAGGGCTCGACCACGAGCCGCAGCGGGAGGACGAGGGGAGGTGCGTCGCGCAGGGACGCGCGCTCTGCGGCGATCCGCTCGATGGCCGACCCCTCCAGCGCGCCCTCATGGATGCGCGGATCCGCGATGCCCCCCGCGTGGGGGTAGTACTCGTTGTCATCGAGGTAGCAGCCCACGACGAAGGGGGCATCCTCCGCGTGGAGGACCGGCCCGGACTGCTCCCGGGAGCTCCCCGCCAGCCGCCCATCGACGTAGAGCCTCATCTCCGCGCCGTCGTAGACGCCGGCGACATGATGCCATCGACCCGGGGTGAACGGGGCATCGGCGACGAGGTAGGTCATCATCCCATCCCCGTCATCCGAGCCCACGGTGGCGAGGGCGAAGGCGAAGCGATCCCGACGGGAGCCGAGGAGCCACCCCTTCTCGAAGCCTCCGTTGTCCTGGAGCGCGCCGATCACGCCCCCCCACTCGGTCGGCGCGTCCATCGCGACCCACGCGCAGACGGTGAACGCCGCGGTCGGCTGCCCGCCGAGGGTCCCGGGCGCGACGACCCCTCGCCCGGTCATTCCCTCGCCCCGGAGGAACGGACCGGCGGCTCCCTCCACGACCTGCAGGTCACCGCTGAGCCGGAGCTCGGGGCCGCCCTCGATCCCCGGGAGCCGGGTGTCGCCCGCCTTCAGGGAGGGCCAGGCGGCGATGGCCGCAGGAGGCGGCCCATCCGCGGGGAAGATGAGGAACAGGGAGAGAAGGAAGACGGCGGGCATGGGAGACCTCCTCGGGAGGGGACTCCCGGCACCCTACTCAACCGGCCCCGGGGCCGCCACCGTCCGGTTCCCGGGCCGCTCCGCTCCCCCCCGAGAGATGCGGCTCCACCCGGGCGGAGACCGATCGCCATCCCGGCGATCCTCCCGCCCGGCGCTCCGGCTGCGGTATGCTGCGGGCCCCGCCTCGGAGCGGGCGACGGAAAGGACGAGCCGTGTCGGTTCAGAAGTTCCTCATCGCGCTCTTCGTCTCCCTGATCCTCCTCCTCATCGGACTCTTCGCCTCGCTCACCCAGCTCTCCTCGGCCCACGAGCGGCACGCGGCGGCGGAGCTGCGCCGGTACGAGTCGTACAAGCTCGCCGACGAGCTTCGCCAGAGCTCGGACGACCTCACCCGCATGGCCCGGCTCTTCGTCAGCACCGGGGATGAACGCTTCGCCGGCTACTTCGAGGAGATCCTCGGTGTGCGCGAGGGGACCCAGCCGCGCCCCGAGAGCTACGACCTCGTCTACTGGGACCTCGTCGGAATGGACGGAGAGAGGCCTCGCCCGGCCGGCGCGGCGGTCAGCCTGGACAACCTGATGCGGGAGAAGGGGTTCACCCTAGACGAGTTCTCCAAGCTGAACCGCGCGAAGCAGAAGTCCGACGCCCTCGTCCGCATGGAGGAGATCGCGATGAACGCGGTCCGCGGCCTCTTCTCCGACGACCGGGGGAACTTCACCCGCGAGAGGGAGGCGGACATGGTCCTCGCCCGGGAGATCATGTTCAGCCCGGAGTACCTCGAGGCCAAGAAGGAGATCATGACGCCGATCAACGAGTTCCTGGTGATGCTCCAGGAGCGGACGGCGGCGGAGACCTCGGCGATCCGGGCGGAGAGCCGCTTCTGGATCGGTCTCGCTCTCATCTTCAGCCTGAGCACCCTCGCGATCTGCACGCTCGGCTTCCTCTGGCTGCGCCGGCGGGTCCTCGCGCCCCTCCGCCTCCTCTCCGCGGCCACGGAGCGGGTCACCCGGGGAGACTACGACGAGCCGGTCGGCTACGAGTCCCGGGATGAGATCGGAGCGCTCGTCGGCGCCTTCGACAGCATGGTCGAATCGACGCGGGACTCGGTGACGGGGCTCGTCGCCTCGAACGAGTCCCTCGAGGAGAGCCGGAGGGAGCTCGAGCGGGAGAAGCAGATCTCGGAGAGCCTCCTGTTGAACGTCCTCCCCGCCGTCATCGCCGAGCGGCTCCGCAATGGAGAGACGACGATCGCGGACGAGTTCCCCGATGTGAGCGTGATGTTCGCGGACCTCGTCAACTTCACCCCCCTCTCCGAGCGGCTCGGTCCCTTCGAGCTGGTGAAGCTGCTCAATGAGATCTTCGAGACCTTCGATCAGCGCCTCGATGCCTACGGGCTGGAGAAGATCAAGACGATCGGCGACTGCTACATGGTCGTGGGCGGGGTGCCCATCCCGCAGGCGGACCACGCCCAGCGGCTCGGTGACTTCGCCCTCGCGATCCGGGATGACTTCGAGAAGCTCGCCCGCGACCGCGACCTCGACATCCAGATCAGGATCGGTCTCCACTCCGGCACCGCGATCGCGGGCGTCGTGGGGACGAAGAAGTTCGCCTACGACCTCTGGGGGGATGTCGTCAATGTCGCCAGCCGGATCGAGTCGACCGGGAGCCCCGGCCGGATCCACGTCTCCGACGGCTTCATGGTCCGGCTGAAGGACAGCTTCCGCTTCGAGCCCCGCGGCGAGGTCGAGCTGAAGGGGAAGGGGAGAATGGAGACCTACTTCCTCGAGGGTCGTCGCTACGACGGTCACCGCGAGTCCGATCCCCAGCCCTCGCGGTCGTGATGGAGGGAGGGGCGAAGTGAGCGGACCGATCGACCCGAAGGAGCTCACGATCCGCCCCCTGCGCCGCGAGGAGCTCGACCTCGCGATGCGCTGGGCCGCGGACGAGGGATGGAACCCGGGCCCCCACGACGCGGAGGTCTTCTGGCGCGCCGATCCGGAGGGGTTCCTCGGCAGCTTCGCCCCGGATGGCCGGCTGATGGCCAGCGGTTCGATCGTCTCCTACGAGGGTCACTACGGCTTCATGGGCCTCTTCATCGTCCGTCCGGGCCATCGAGGCCGGGGGATCGGTACCCCGCTCTGGCTTCACCGCCGGGACGCCCTCCGCGCCCGACTCCGGCCGGGGGCGGCGATCGGCATGGACGGCGTGTTCGCGATGCAGTCGTGGTACGCGCGGGGGGGCTTCCGGCTTACCCACCGGAACCTGCGCTTCGAGGGGACCGCCCCGGTCGGTTCGTTTCGGGACGACACCCTCGTCCCCCTGGGGGAGCTGCCGCTGGATGAGGTCCTCGCCCACGACACCCGGCACTTCGGCTGCGAGCGGCGCGCCTTCCTGACCCGTTGGCTGGAGCTCCCGGGCTCCCTCGCCCTCGCCAGCCGGGTGGATGGCCGGATCGTCGGCTCCGGGTGCATCCGACCGACGCAGGATGGCTGGAAGATCGGTCCCCTCTTCGCCGACACCCCCGACCTCGGGGAGACCCTCTTCCGCGCGCTTTGCGACCGGACCGCGGGGGAGCCGATCCAACTCGATGTCCCCGAGTGCCACCCCGCGGCCCTCGCCCTCGTGCGGCGCCATGGCTGGCGCGAGGTCTTCGGCTGCGCGCGGATGTATCACGGCCCGCCCCCCGCCATCCCCTGGGAGCGCGTCTACGGAATCACGACCTTCGAGCTCGGCTGAACCCGACTCCGCCCTGCAACTCAGGGGCAGGGGAGCGGACAGGTGTCCACATCGGTCGCGTCGAAGGTGAGCGGCAGCGGGACCTGCTGCGCGTTCTCCCAGACCACGATGTCGTAGACGACGGTCGGGGCGATCCCCGGGGCGCAGGGAAGCTGCCAATGATAGTGGCGCACCTGGATGTCCCCGCTCGGACTCGCGCTCGCGATCTCCGAGCAGTGGGTCCCGTTGAAGTAGCCGATGACCACGGCGATGACGAGGTCCGAGGTGAAGTCCACGGGGGGCGGCGTCCCGCCTCCGGCATGCTGGTTCCAGAAGTTGCTCCACTCCGCATCGCTCGCCAGCACATAGTCGCCGTCCGGAGCCATCGAGTCGTTCCCCGCCGCGAGCCGGATCAGCCCCCCCGGCGGCGGTGGACCGATCGGCTCGTCGCCGCAGGGGAATGGGTCGGTCGGAGTCGGGTCGTACCCCGGAGGCGAGGTCGGCGACGGTTCGGGGAGCGGCGGAGCCGAGGGATCGAAGAGGAAGCTCAGGATCGAGATCGCATCCGCGATGTTCACCGTCCCATCGTCGTTCGCGTCGGCGACATCCTCGCAGGCGATCGGCGGCGCCCCCGGCAGGAAGAGGACGCCGAGGAGGAAGATGGCATCGGCGATGTCGACCGACGCATCCGCGTTCACATCCCCCCGGGTGAACGGGTTCCCTCCCGCGTGGACGGCGGAGCCCGGAGAGGTGAGCACGAGCAGGATGCCGAGGAGCGGGGCGATCCGTCCGAACGGATTCGCGGAGCGTCGACACCTCGGATCGGAGTTCCGACCGATGATGGAGGAGTCCATGGGCTCATGTTCCTTCCTTGGGTACGGGGGCCTTCCTTGGGAATCAGGGCTGGTCGCAGGTGCCCATGACGCAGTCGACCACGGCGGGATCGGTGTCGCTGCCGCACCCCGGGAACGGGGCCGGGGGAGGAGCACCGAGTCCGAAGAAGTAGTTCAGCATCCAGATCGGATCGGCGAGGTCGAGGCGGTCTCCTCCGCCGATGTTGCACGCTTCCCGGCAGGGGACATCCGGTCCGTCGAGCCGAAAGAGGTGATCGAGCGCGGTCGTCACATCCGTGAAGTTGACGGTCCCGTCTCCGTTGCAGTCCCCCCGGCTGAACAGGGGGCACTCGTCGGGGATGCCATCCTGATCGAGGTCGTCGGAGTCCTCGAGGTCGATGTCGCAGCCATCCGGGACGCCGTTGCCGTTGCAGTCCGGAGCCCCGGCGAGCAGGGATCCGGCGCAGAACTCGAGTCCGGGACCGGGCATCAGCTCGACCGGGCGGAACCCGTCATCGGCGATGATCCGGAGTCGGTCGAGGCCCGAGACCGCCCCCGCCTCCACGAGCACCTCCGTCACGCCACCCCCGAGATCGATCACCGGGCCGATGCCGCTCGCCCCCGCGCTCTCCTGCGCGTGGATGACCTCCACGGTGAAGGGGACGGTGACCGGCCCGTCATCCTGATCGCGCCACTCGATCGTGTAGAGACGATCATCCCCCACCGGGGTGACCGTCAGCAGGCTCCGGACGGCATCCGGTCGCCCCGCGAGCTCCCCTCGCCTCTGATCGAAGAGCGCCTGCAGCTGATCCACGGGGTCGGGCGCGCTGGCCGCCTGGAAGGGGACATTGAGGCTGTAGAGGTAGTCGCCGTCGGCGCAGCCTCCGAAGTTGCAGATCGGATCGTTCGAGTCTCCGGCCCGAGCGACGAGGAGGTAGCCGATGTGCCCGGACTTGGTGAAGGTCACCGGCGGGCAGCCGCAGCTCGTGGCGGCGCTCGAGCTGCACGAGCAGCGTCCATCCCCCCCCGCGTCCTTCGCCGCCTGCATGGCGGCCATCAGCTTCGTCGGGACATCCCCCACGGTCGCGAGCAGGGCGTCCTCGGCGGCGGCGACCACGCAGGCGCCCGTCAGGATGTTGCCCTGGATCGCGTAGCGCAGGTCTCCATCGGTCCCGACCACTCCGCCGGCCCACGCGAACGCCTGCCCCCCGGTGAAGGTGACCTGGCCGCCGCGGGTGTCGACCACGCCGTACTGTCGCTGGGCGTGCCCCGGGACCTGGGCGAGCTGGATCATCATCGTCGAGAGCGGCGTCCCGGCGACGAGGGCGTTCCGCATGATCGGGCGACGGACGCCGTCGAAGTCGCCGGCGGCCTGGCACGCACCCGCTCCTCGCCCCACCACGACGACCGGGGTGATCGCCTGGAGGTCGAAGTTGTTGAGACAGGTCACCGAGGCGACCGAGACCTCCTTGGTCCGGACATCGCAGATGACGATCGACCAGGTCGCCCCGAGCGGGGAGGCGCCTCCCAGGAGGAGACCGAGGAGGGCCAGGAGGGTGAACCGGAATGAGGCGCCGAGCGGTGTCGGGAAGGGCTGGCTTTGAGAGGGCTGGGCACGGCGGGGCATGGCGGTTCCTCCACCCCGATGGAACCACGGGCATCTCCGGAGGACAACCCGGCAGGGTCTCAGTCGGGGGAGCTCCCGGGGGCCGCCTCGGCGACCTCGCCCGTGACGGCACGCGTGACCGCCTCCCGGAAGACGGCGAGGGAGAACGGCTTCGGCAGGACGGAGGAGTACCCGGTGCCCCGAACCTCGGTCATGTCCGGGCTCGGCTCACCGCTCATGAAGATCGTCCGGGAGACGAGCCGGGGGTGATCGCTGAGAATCCGGCGATAGACCCGGGGGCCCCCACCCCCCGGCATGCGGATGTCGAGGAGCGCGAGATCGAACGAGTCCTCCTCGAGGAGCCCGACGGCGGCGTCGACATCTCCGGCGATCCGCACGGTCATGCCGAGCAGCTCGCAGAACTGCCCGCAGACCTCCGCCACCGTCGGCTCGTCATCGGCGATGAGCACGCGAGCCCCGGAGAGCGGCGAGGCGGCCGCGAGGCGGGGGGCGCCGGATGAGGATCGCTGCCCGAAGCGCTCCTCCGACTCGTGGGGAAGGGTGAGCACGAAGGTCGCCCCGCCGCCGGGGGTCTCCTCGCACTCGACCCTTCCTCCGTGACCGGCGGCGATCGACTGGACCACCGCGAGCCCGAGCCCCGTTCCGGCTCCGGCCTCCTTCGTCGAGAAGAAGGGCTCGAAGATCCGGGAGCGGTCCTTGGGGGGGACGCCGGGACCCTGATCGATGACCCGGATGACCACGACGTCGTTCGAGGGCTGCACCTCGATGCGGATTCGACGGCGGGCGGCGGGGAGGCCATCGACGGCATCCGCGGCGTTGCGAACGAGATTGAGCAGGGCCTGGAAGAGCTGCTGCGAGTTCCCCAGCAGCGGAGGCAGCCCCGGCTCGACCGTCAGATCGAGCGGAGGTGTCGCCTCCTCCCCGCCGGAGTGGAACTGGTACATCCGCCCGACCCGCTCGACGATGGCACCGAGGTCGAGTCGATCGGCCAGTCGCTCCTCCGCGCGGGCGTAGCCCTTGAGATCCAGAACGATCTGGGCTCCGCGCCGGAGCTCCTGAATCGCGTTCCCGAGCAACCGGCGCTTCTCCGCGTCCGCCTCGAGCTCGAGGAGCTCGAGGCAGCCGAGGGCCCCGGCGAGGGCGTTGTTCAGCTCATGGGCGACGACGCTCGCAATGAGCCCCATCGAAGCGAGGCGCTCGGTGTGGAGAAGCTGCGGTCGAAGGGTCTTCTCCTTCGTCAGGTCGCGCAGGACGCAGACGGAGGTGTTCGCGCGGACGGGGCAGGGGGCGACGCTGAACCCCGTCGGGACCGAGCCCTCTCCCGGGAGGGAGAAGCGCAGCTCCTGGCGCGGAGGGGTCCGGGCGGCCCGGGCCTCGAGCAGCATCTGCTGGAGCGCGAGACGATCCAGGGGGTGGGCGAGCTCGCAGAGGACCTGTCCCTGGAGCTCGGCGAGCGGCCGGCCGAGCAGGCGCTCTCCCGCGGGATTGATCGACTGGAGCACACCCTCGCCATCGACGGTCAGGATCGCGAGCGGAGACCCCTCCCATGCGTGCAGGGCCGCCGCTCCGATCGCATCGGTCGGAGTGCGCTGCTCGTCATCCAGATACATCGCGGGATACTCCCCACCGACGGAAGACCACTCCCGGGTCGACGGACGAGAGCACTGGCGGGGGCCCTCGTCGGCGCACTCCCCAGCGCACTCCCCAGCGCAC
>Ga0181578_10000112_pt1 | contig 67748 bp, 66 predicted proteins | sample 071ome_21_FD_148659 | JGI IMG/M metagenome (GOLD analysis project Ga0181578, IMG submission 148659) | Coastal salt marsh microbial communities from the Groves Creek Marsh, Skidaway Island, Georgia - 071401CT metaG (spades assembly) | ecosystem: Environmental > Aquatic > Marine > Intertidal zone... | reverse complement strand
GCCATCTTGCAACTCACACGCTGACATCACCTGACTTGTCGGGCAGGGAGCCCGCGGTTACCCACCGGTAGGCTCCCACGGATGCCAGCTGGGCTCGATGCCGACGCGCCCCTGCGCATTGCCTACCTCACCTACCGCGGCAAGCCCCACGTCGGTGGGCAGGGCATCTACACCCGTCACCTCACGAAGGCGCTCTGCGATCTCGGACACTCCGTCGAGGTCTTCGGAGGCCAGCCCTACCCCGTGCTCGACGAGCGGGTACCGCTGACCGAACTACGAAGCCTCGACCTCTTCAACGACCACTACCCCGGCCGATTCCCCGCCTTCTGGGAGTTCAAGTCCCGCTACGACTTCCTCGAGACCGCGGTGTTCTCCACCGGCGTGTTCCCCGAGCCACTCGCGTTCAGCGCCCGCGCCAACCACCACCTGTCGAAACGCCTCGGCGAGTTCGACCTGGTGCACGACAACCAATGTCTCGGATGGGGTATCGCGCGACTCGAGCAGAAGATTCCAACGATCGTCACCCTGCATCATCCGATCACCCGCGACCGCATGCTCGAGATGGCTGCAGCGCCGAACGCCTATCGACGCTGGTCGATCGGGCGCTGGTACTCCTTCGTTCGCATGCAGGGCAAGGTGGCCTCGCGCATGCCGCGCGTGGTGGTGGTGAGCGAGAACTCGATTCAAGACATCCACACCGATATGGGCGTCGATCTCGACCGGATGCGGCTCGTGCCCGTCGGCGTCGACCCCGAACTCTTCCGACCGCTCGACGGCATCGCGCGGCGGCCAGGCCACCTGATCACCACCGCCTCAGCCGACGTCGCGCTGAAGGGCCTCGCCTACCTGCTTGAGGCCATGGCGAAACTGCGAGCCGACGGTCGGGCGGTGACGCTCACCATCATCGGTCGGCCGAAGCCAGGCAAGAGCATGGACCTCATCGAGCGATACGGGCTTCGCGACTCGATCGAGTTCGTCTCAGGTGTCAGCGATGAGCGGATCGTCGAGCTCTACGCCGAAGCCGAACTCGCCGTCGTGCCGAGCCTCTACGAGGGGTTCAGCCTCCCGGCCATCGAGGCGATGTGCTCGGGAACACCGCTCGTCGCCACCGACGGCGGAGCGCTCCCCGAGGTCACGGGCGTCGACGGAGAGACCGTCTTCCGCTGCACCGCGGGTGATGCTGGATCGCTCGCCGCGACGATCGCGTCGGCTCTCGATGCCCCCGATCGACGCGAGGCGGTGGGTGCCGCTGGCCGCCAACGAGTGCTTGAACGCTGGACGTGGCGTCGCTGCGCGGAGCTCACGGTCGATCAGTACCGCGAGGTGCTCGCCATGCCGCAGAACATCGAGAAGTTGCGCCGAAACGGGCGCATCTGAATGCTCACCGTCCAATTCGACCGACTCGGCCTTCGCGCCGGTGAGCGCGTGCTCGATGTGGGCGCCGGCTTCGGTCGTCATGTCTATGAGTGTGCGCGTCGCGGAGCGCGAGCCGTTGCCCTCGACTACGCCGAAGCCGAGGTCGTCGAGACCCGCGCGACGATCGGCGCCATGCACGCCGCTGGCGAGATCGGCGAAAGCGCCTTCATCGGGGTCATGCGGGGCGACGCGACGAAGCTCCCCTTCCCCGACAACTCCTTCGACGTGGTGATCACCTCCGAGGTGCTCGAGCACATCACCGACGACACCGCGGCGATCGCCGAGATGGTCCGCGTGCTCCGCCCCGGTGGACGCTTCGCCGCCAGCGTCCCAGCGGAGTTCCCTGAGCGAATCAACTGGCGGTTGTCCGACGCCTATCACGCGCCGATCGCCGTCGGCGGCCACGTGCGCATCTACACCTCAGTCGAGCTTCGAGCGAAGCTCCGCGCTGCCGGACTCGACCTCACCGGCCGACATCGCGCGCACGCCCTTCACTCGCCGTACTGGTGGTTGAAATGCGCGGTCGGGGTCGACAATGACGACCATCGCCTCGTGAGTTCCTACCGTCGGCTTCTCGAGCGGGAGATCATCGAGCGGCCTCGCTCTCTCGCTCTCGTCGAGCGGGTTCTCGCACCGGTGCTCGGCAAGAGCGAGGTGCATTACGCGGTGAAGGGTGACCCGAGCGGATGAAGCCGATCGATGGGATCGCCGGAGTGATCGCAGCGGAGGAGCTCCGGCGATCGGGGGAGCATCTCGCCTCCCTGCAAACCGGCAGCGGCATGATCCCGTGGTTTCCCGGTGGGCACTGCGATCCGTGGAATCACGTCGAGTCGGCGATGGCCCTCGACTTGGTCGGATTGAGCGCGCAGGCCGAGCGGGCCTACGACTGGCTGATCGAGACGCAGCGTCCCGATGGCAGTTGGCACAACTACTACCTCGCCGACGGGGCGAGCGACACCACGGTCGAGGATCCGAAACTCGACACGAATGTCTGCGCGTACATCGCCACCGGGGCCCTGCACCACCAGCTCTGCCATCCCGATGCCGCCTTCGTCAACCGCGTGTGGCCAACCGTCGAGCGCGCTCTCGACTGGGTGCTGTCGTGTCGTCGCGAGGACGGTCTCGCCCTGTGGGCCGTTCACGCTGATGAACGTCCGTGGGAGTACGCGCTCCTCACCGGCACCTGCTCGATCCTGCACTCCCTGCGCAGCGGCGCCGAACTCGCCCGCCTCGCCGGCTCGGAGCGCCCCGACTTCGAAGAAGCCGCTGAGACGATGATGTCCGCGGTGCGCGATGAGGTCACCGGCACCCTCGGGGCCTTCGAGCCGAAGGAGCGCTGGGCGATGGACTGGTACTACCCGACGCTCACCGGCGCCATCGACCACGAGGCCGGCCGGGCACGTCTCGCCGCGGGTTGGGACACCTTCGTGATGGACGGACTCGGCGTGCGCTGCGTCAGTGACGAACCGTGGATCACCGCCTCGGAGACCGCGGAGGCATCGATCGCGCACGCCGCCGTCGGCGAGGTCGACACCGCGACCGAGTTGTTGGCCTCGACACGCGAGCATCGACTCGCGTCGGGCGCCTATCTGACCGGCATCGTTCACCCCGAGCGGATTGTGTTCCCAGCCGACGAGCACACCTCGTATACGGCGGCGGCGGTGATCCTCGCTGTCGATGCGATCCGCGGCGACAGCCCGGCGAGTCGCCTCTTCCAGCACACCTGACTCACCTACACTCGGCGCCGTGCGGTCCGAGAGTGCGCCACGAGGACCGATCTCGACTCTCGCGAGCGTGTGGGCTTGGTTCGTTCTCGGTGTCACCGTCGTACTCGCGGTGCCCGTTGTCGCCGTCATCCGACTGGTGACCGCGCCGTTCGACCGGGGTGCCTATTTCGCCGGCTTCGCCTTCCGGAAGGTGGCGGTGATCCATCAGCGCCTCAACCCGCTCTGGCGCTTCCGGGTTGAGGGCTCGGTGCCGACCGATCCACGTCGTCCCTATGTCGTCGTCGCCAACCACGAGAGCTTCGTCGACATCTTGCTGATCTCGCATCTGCCCATGGAGATGAAGTGGGTCTCGAAGAGCACCTTCTTCAAGATCCCGCTGGTCGGCTGGTTGATGTGGCTTGCCCGCGACATCAAGTTGGTGCGCGGCGCCGAGGGCGGTGGCGCCCATGTGTACCGGGAGTCACGCGAGCGCCTCGACGCACGGGTCTCCGTGATGCTGTTCCCGGAGGGGACTCGTTCGGCGACCGGCGAACTCGGGGAGTTCAAAGATGGCGCGTTCCGAATCGCGATCAACGCTGGCGCGCCGATCCTGCCGCTCGCCGTTCACGGCACTCGAAGCGCGCTGGTGAAGCACGATTGGAGATTCGGGCGGAGCACCGCCACCGTGCGTGTCCTCGATCCGATCCCGACCGAGGGGCTGACCAAGGACGATGTCGATGATCTCCGCGACCGGGTGCGAACGTTGATCGACGACGCGCGACGCGACCTCGCTGCCACCGGGGTCTAGGCCGAACCGTGTTCCAAACCCCGCTCAGGGCGCTCGCCACCCTTCGACCGAACGTCCCGGCCGTCGTCCTCGTCGCCTCGGCGGTGAGCACGGTGGTGTTCACCTCGACCCCGTTCCTCATTCCGGGACTCGCAGACTCTGAAGGCGTTCCGGTCGGCCGGGTCGGGCTCATCTCGACGCTGCAACTCGGGGGCTTCGTCGTGTCGTCGTGGGGTGCCGGTCGACTGTTCCGCCCTCGCAGAAGTGTCATGGTCGCAGCGATCCTCCTTGGGCTCGTCGCGAATATCGCCTCGGGTCTCGTTGGCTTCTCGGCACTCCTGCCCTTGCGGTTCCTCGCGGGTATCTCTCTCGGCACGGTCGCTTGGATCTCCTGGTCAGAGGTGTTCGGCGATGACGATCGGACCGGCGATGTCGCGGTGATCGGGCCAGTGGTTGGCAGCATCGCGTCGCCGATCGTCGCCTCGGTGATCGATGTATCGGGCCCGGGAAGTCTGTTCTTCTTGCTCGGTGCGCTCCACCTTGTGCCGTTGGCGTTCATTCGCACCGCGCGGTTCGCGGCTCCGCATCGGCTCCGTTCGGAGCGGCATCGCCCAGCACCGGCCGCGTTGGTGCTGTTGCTCGCTCTCGGCCTCTTGACGCTCGGAGGTAACTCGGTCTTCGTGTTCGCGGGGGCGGTCGGTGCGGGAGACATCGGTCTCAGCCCGATCGCGGTCGCGTTCGTGTTCTCGCTGAACTCACTCGCGAGCATCCCGTCGGCTCGTCGGCGCGGGCCGCATCGCCACGCCGGGTTCTGGACCGGGGTCACCGCCGCGATGGCGGTGCTGGTCGCCGCCGTCCACCACCCGGTGGTGTTCGTCCTCGCTCTCATCGTGTGGGGATACGCGTTCTGGATGGGCGTTCCTGCCGCGTTCGCGCTCTTGGCTCGCAACTCCCGGTATCCGGCTGAACGGGCCGGTGACTCGCAGGCCTATATGGCGCTCGGGCGAGTTGTCGGCCCACTCGTCGGTGGGGCGCTCTACGAGTTCCATCCGACGATGCTCGGAGTGGTCGGTGGCGGGGTGATGGCGCTCGCCGCGCTCACGTTCAGCATCGTCGACCGTCGCACCGTCGAGGAATAACGGCCCGATGGCGGCCTCCGGCCGCGAACTACGCGTTGCGCTCGAGCACTCTGAGTGACCCAACCGCATCGATCTCGGTGAACTCACCTGAGTCGAGCGCTGGACGGTAGATGCGCTCATACGGGGGTCGTCCGCCGTCGGCCGGGTTGGGATGCACGTCGTGGATGGCGAGCAGGCCTCCGGGTGCCACGAAGGGAATCCACGTCTCGGCGTCGACTCGCGCCTCCTCGTCACCGTGACCGCCGTCGATGAACACCATCGCCGCCCTACGGCCGAGCAGCCGTCCAACCATGCCCGACCGACCGACCACGACGGTGACGACGTCCTCCACGCCCGCGGCCTCGAGGGTCCGGCGCAGGTGCGGGAGGGTGTCCATGCGGCCGGTGCGGGGGTCGACCACCGAGGGGTCATGGTGCTCCCACCCGGGTTGGATCTCCTCGGAGCCGCGGTGATGGTCAACGGTCACGACGTGGCCACGGGCGACGCGCGCCGCGTCCGCAAGCCAGAGGGTCGACCGACCGCAATAGGAGCCGACCTCGATGATCGGGCCCGAGTCGACCCGAGCGAACGCCTCGATGCCCCAGCGACGGAGCGCGGCGCCCTCGTCGTCGGGCATGAATCCTCGGGTGACGGCGATGACATCGGCGAGTTCGGCGTCGATCGGTGGCGGCTCGCCGGGCATCCGGGGAGCATACGGCGCTGTCCCGAATCGGGTCCGAGGTGCCAACATGGCGAGGTGCAAGACGACGTGGATGCCCTGGTACGACTCCTCGACCTCGAACCGATCGAGGTGAACCTCTTCCGTGGTGTCTCTCCTGACGAGGACCGTCAACGCGTCTTCGGCGGGCAAGTCGCCGGCCAGGCCCTCGTCGCCTCGGCCCGCACGGTCGAGGAGCCCGGTCGCATGGTGCATTCCCTGCACGCCTATTTCTTGCGCCCGGGCGATCCGAAGGCACCGATCCTCTACGAGGTGGATCGCATCAGGGATGGCCGGAGCTTCTCTACCCGTCGAGTGGTCGCGATCCAGCACGGTCGGGCGATCTTCAACTTGCAGGCGAGTTTCCATGACCACGAAGCGGGTTTCGATTATCAGCCGCAGCCACGTGAGGATGTCCCCGAGCCCGAGTCACTCCCCGATTTCAAGACCCGGATGGAACCGCATCGTGATCGTCTCGGGCAGTGGCTCGATCTTCCCCGGCCGATCGACACCCGGTACGTCAACGGCGACCCGATGTCGCGATCCGGCCAGCGGTCGACCTCGCAACTCGTGTGGATGCGCGCTGACGGACGTCTCCCCGACGATCCGGTGCTCCATGCGTGCGTGGTGACCTACGCGAGCGATATGACCCTGCTCGACACAACGCTGCTCCCTCACGGTCGTTCCTACTTCGATGGTGTGCAGATGGCGAGCCTCGACCACGCGATGTGGTTCCATCGCCCGTTCCGCGCCGACGAATGGATGCTCTATGAGCAGCGAGCGATCTCGAGTTCTTCAGCGCGCGGTCTCGCGGCGGGTTCGATCTACACGAAAGACGGCGAGCTCGCGGTGAACGTCTCACAAGAGGGACTCATCCGTCCCACCTCGTGAGTGGCTCGGCGATCGTCAGCGCCGGGCCCCCATGAACATCCCTTTGAGGTCGTCGTAGTGCTCGATGACGTGTCCGGCTCCGAGCACGACCGCCTCGAGGGGAACCCTCGACATCCGGACGGGCACCTGGGTCTCGCGTTCGATCCTCGATGCGAGGCCTCGAAGCAAGCCTCCACCGCCCACGAGGTACATGCCTCGCACGAGGAAGTCTTGGGAAAGTTCGGGCGGCGCCTTCGAGAGGCATCGCGTGACCGAGGTGATGATCGACGACACGGGGTCTTCGATCGCCGCTCGGATCTCCTCCGGGGTGAGCTCGACGGTCTTCGGCAGTCCAGAGGTCAGGTCACGACCGCGCACCTCGGCCGGGACCTCGTCCTCGGTGACGTCGGCCGATCCGATCGCGAGCTTGATCTTCTCGGCGGTCTGATCGCCGATCGCGATGCCGTGCTCTCGACGGATATGACTCTGGATGGCCGAGTCGATGTCGAACGAGCCGACCCGCACGGCTTCGAGGGCGACGATGCCACCGAGCGAAATCACGGCGGTCTCGGTGGTGCCGCCACCGATGTCGATCACCATGTTGCCGACCGGCTCGTCGATGGGGAGGTCGGCGCCGATCGCCGCGGCCATCGGCTGCTCGATGAGGTTCGCATCGGCGGCGCCGGCGCGACGCGCGGCGTCGGTGACGGCGCGGCGCTCCACCTCGGTGATGGCTGAGGGCACGCAGATGACCACCTTCGGCCGCGTGAATCGGCTCACCCCGACCCGTTGGAGCAACAGCCGGATCATCCGCTCGGTGATCTCGAAGTCGGTGATCGCTCCACCGCGAAGGGGCCGCACGGCCACGATGTATCCGGGGGTGCGACCGATCATCTGCCAGGCCTCGCGCCCGGTGGCGAGCACCTCGCCGGTTTGGCGGTTGAGCGCGATGACGGTGGGTTCGTTGAGCACGATCCCCCGCCCCTTCATGTAGACCAGGGTGTTGGCGGTTCCGAGGTCGATGGCGAGGTCACGAGCCATGTTGATCGTCCTCGCTCGCTTCGTCGACGCCACCGCCAGGGTGATCGGGCGCGTCGTCATCAGGGTCGAGTTCGCGGATGCGCTTGGTGACGCCGCGGCGCGCTTCGGGCGACAACGCGTCGATCTGACGCTGGAACGAGGCGACGGTGTCGCGGCGACGCCGCAGGTTGATACCGATCGCGATGACGAGTGTGCCGACGATGACCGCGGCGATGATCCAAGACGCCATCGGAGGATGCCTCAGCGCTCCGCGCCGGCGACCGACGTCGGCGGGATCGGGGGGTTCGCGCCCGTGGCCCAGTCGGATCCACCCGACCAGGTCTCGTGCTTCCAGATCGGGGCGCTCGCCTTGAGGGCGTCTATGCCATACCGAGCCGCCTCGAAGGCCTCGGGGCGGTGGGGGGCCGATACCGCGACGACCACCGATGACTCGCCGAGGCCGAGGGTCCCGACGCGATGGAGCATGACGACTCGGCCAGCGGTCGGCCACCGGCGCCGGAGTTCGGCGACGATCTCGGCGAACTTCTCGGTCACCTGCTCTTCGTAGGCTTCGTAGGTGAGCGAGGTGACGCCGTCGCGTCCGTCGGCATGGTCGCGGGTGGTTCCGGAAAAGAGCACCACGGCTCCGCAGTCGGGGCGAACCGCCCAGTCGTAGGCCTCTCCGATCGGCACGGGTGACTCGGTCAACCCCAGCCACTCATCACCGGAAATCGGAGCCCGCACAAGAGCACTGTAGCCCTCGGCCCCGTCCGGCGCTTGGGCGATCAGCGGCGGCGCGGTCGTAGGAGCCGAACCATGACGAGCACGAACGCGATCACGGCGGCCGCACCGGCACCGAGAGCGATCTCCTGGCGGCGCTTCGGCGTGACCGACGACCACCAGGCCCCCTCGGTGCCCTCGACGAACACCTGCTCGTTGGTCACCGTTGGTTCCCAGCCGAGGGCGCGGAGGCGATCATTGGCGACCACCCACCACGACCGGGTGTAGGCATCGAGGCCCGGCGGGATCGGGCCCCGCTGGAGTCGCCAGGTCAGCGAGGTGATCACCTCGACCGCGCGCTCGGGAAGCGGGAGTCGCAGTCGTCCTCCTCCGAGGGCGCGCACCCGGTCGCCGGGCACCCAGCCGTCGGGGGCGACGTTGACCACGCCGTCCGTCCGCTCGATAGCGCAGCGGACGACCGCGCTGGCGAGGTCGTCAATGTGGACGAATTGGGCACCGGGGTCCTCGCGGCCGAGTCGTCGTCCGTAACCCGCGGCGAGAGCTCGCGCGAGAGCGGAGGTCTCCCCGGACGATCCCTGCGCGCCGCTCATGACGACGGCAGGTCGCAGCACGCTCACCGATCGGTCGGAGCCATCTCTGCGCCAATCGTCGATGGCGAGCTCCACTGCGGCGAGCTGTCGCGCGAACACGAAGTCGTGTTCGGGTCGAACGATCGCGGCCTCGGTGAGCGGCACCGGGTTACTGCGATGCGCTCCGTACACGAGAGCCGACGACACGAGCACGAGATGCGCTGGTGCTCGGTGGGCGAGTTCCGCGAGCAACGCCTCACCGAAACTGGTCACGCTGGCCGATCGGGCGCCGATGCGGTCGTGGTCACCGACGTCAAGATCGATGACGATGTCGACTGAGTCGACTTCGTCGTCCTCGACCAGACGTGTCGATCCGTCGGCGGCGAGGAGGTCGATGACTCGCCGGCCGAGCGCCCCGTCGCGTCCGCGCACGAGCACGGTGGTCGACTGTTGTGTCATCCCGAGGGGACGCTAGCCCTCAGTCCACGTAACATCCCCTCGATGGCCGATCCCCCCGAGCCGACCCCTGACGACCCCTTTTCGGGGCTCCCGTTGTTCGGTGACCTTTCGCGGATGCTGGCCGGGCAGGGCCCGATCAACTGGGATGCCGCTCGGCAGTTCGCTGTGTTGAGCGCGACCGGCGGAACCGTCGAGTCGAATGTCGACCCCGCGGCGCGCATGTCCTTCGAGGGGCTCACTCCGATCGCCGCCATGCAGGTAAGCGACGTCACAGGGATCGACTGCACCTCGGTCCGCCCCGAGCTCGTCACCCCCGGGGTGTGGGCCTCCAACACGCTCGACGCCTACCGGCCGCTGTTCACCGACCTCGCCACCTCCCTGTCGGCACCGGCCACGGAGGCACCGACCGACCCGATGGGCCAGATGTTCGCGGGCCTCTCCAAGATGATGGGGCCGGCGATGCTCGGTATGGCGGTCGGGTCGATGGTGGGAGACCTCGCCCGTCGCGCGTTCGGCACCCGCGATTTACCGATTCCGCGGGGCAACGACCGCGTCGAGTTGGTACCGGCAACCATCGACGCCTTCGCCGCCGACTGGTCGATCGGAACGGAGCAGATGCGCCTGTGGGTGCTCACCCAAGAACTCGCCGGCCAGGTGGTGGCCACGCGTCCGAACGTGCGCGCCCAACTGCTCTCGCTCGTGCAGCGGCATGTCGGAGGGTTCCGCCCTGATCCCGATGCCATTACGGAGCGTCTCGGAAGTCTCGACATGACCTCTGGTGATCCAATGGACGCGCTTCAGGAAGCACTCGGCGATCCGGAGGTCTTGCTCGGTGCTGTGCGCTCACCCGATCAGCTGGAACTTGAACCGTGGCTCGATGCCGCCGTCGCTGCCGTCGTCGGCTTGACCGACTGGTTCGTCGACGCGGTGGCTGTTCGGGTGGTCGGTGGCGAGGCGTTGACGATCTCCGAGGCGGTTCGCCGGCGCCGTAGCGAGACCGATCCAGCCGACGTGTTCATCCAGCGGCTGCTCGGGATCCGGGTCGACGGCGCTCAGGTCTCGGCCGGGAAGAACTTCGTGCAGGGCATCGTCGATCGGGCTGGAGAGGACGCCGTTGAGTTGCTGCTCTCCCATGCCGAGCCGCTGCCGACGCCGAACGAGATCGGCGCGCCCGGGTTGTGGCTCGCTCGGGTCACCGGTGCGTGACGCCGCCTCAGTCGTAGACGTACGCGACAGCCGCCACTCCAGCCACGGCCGCTAGGTACACGAATCCGGCGGTTCCGGATACCGACAGCAGCACGGGAAGGGTCGCGCCGACCACCCATCCGAATTGGAACCGGCTCTCGTAGCGCGCGAAGGTTCGTCCTCGGCCGGTCTCGGGTCCGTCTCGTTGAACGATGCTCTCGAAGGCGAGTCGGCCGATCGCCGCCGACAGATTGACCGTGCCGGCGAGGACCACCCCGGCGAGTTCCCCTCCGATCATGATGGCGGCGAGCGCGGCGAGGGTGTCGAGTACGAGCGCGGTGGCGAGCATGTTTCGTTCGGCCACCAAACGACGCATGGTCTGAGCAATCGCGTTGCCGAACATGGTGCCGAGCGATCCCGCGCCGACCGCTGCTCCGAGCCACCACGACTCGGCTCCGGTGCCGCGATACCAGAGGGCGAGATGGAAGAGGGTGAAACCGGCCGCGGCTCGCAGCACGAGCATCGCCACCCACGCCGTTCGGAGATCACCGGCCTCGATGTCGTCGAGACGGCCAAGGGCGGCGGTCTCATCCACCGGCCCGCTCGAGGCGGGGAGGCCGATCGACCACCACAGGGCGAGGGCGAACAGCACCGCGCCGTAGGCGAGGGTCGGGCCTGACCCGACCACGAACTGCAGACCGGCCGCCGGGACGACGGCGACCGCTCCAACGAGGCCGGCGATGAGCCCGAGCTTGGAGTTGGCCTCGACCAGTTCAGCCTCGTTGCGCACCACGGAGGGCACGATCGCCGACTTCGAGACCGCGTAGGTCTTCTGCAGCACGAGCGCGACGAACACGAGTGGGAATAGCCAGAGGTCATCGGTGAACCAGATCATGGTGACCTGGATGATGAGTCGAGCGAGCGCGGTCATGCGGATCACGAGGCGTCGACCTCCCCGCACCCGATCGATCATCGGTCCGATCATCGGCGCGACGATGAGGAACGGGGTGAAACTGACCAGCAAGAACCCGAGCAGGCGGGTTCGGGTGCCGTCGAGATCGACGTCGAAGAAGAACGAGTCAGCGAGGGCGACGACCATGGCCGCCTCGCCGGCCATCATCGCGGCATGGGTGCGAGCGAGGTGCCGGAACCTCGATCCGCCGTCCTCGCGCACGACCGCCGATCGTAGGCGGCCCGCCACTGAGACGGGTGGTCGGCTCAGGCCGAGTCGGGGCGTTTGGGGCGCTCGAACTTGTAGCCAAGGCCGCGAATGGTGATGATCCGCGTCGGGGCACTCGGGTCGTCCTCAATCTTCGAGCGAAGACGCTTGATGTGCACGTCGAGCGTCTTGGTGTCACCGACGTAGTCGCTACCCCACACCCGATCGATCAGCATTTCCCGCGTGAGAACTCGACCAGCGTTCGTGAGGAGCAGGCGGAGCACGTCGAACTGCTTGAGGGGCATCGGCACGATCTCACCGCCGATTGTCACGACGTGCTCTTCCGGGTCGAGCGAGACATCGCCAACGACGATCGTCTCGGTGCTCGGGAGGGCGATCTCACCAGTTGAGTCCCGTGGGGAGCGCCTCAACGCCGCTCTCATGCGAGCCACCAGTTCGCGGATCCGATACGGCTTCGTGACGTAGTCGTCGGCGCCGACTTCGAGTCCGACCACCGTGTCGATCTCGCTGCTCTTGGCCGTGACCATGATGATCGGCACATCAGATGTCTGTCGGAGTCGTCGACAGACATCGATGCCGCTCATCTTCGGCAGCATCACGTCGAGCAACACGATGTCGGGGGAGCATCGCTCGAACATCTCGAGAGCCTCATGCCCGTCACGTGCGACCTCGACCGCGAAACCCTCTCGCGAGAGTCCGAGTCGGACGGCCTCAATGAACGATTCTTCGTCCTCGACGAGCAGAACCGTCTGCTGACTCATGTTGTCTGGACCTCCTGCTCGGCCCGTGAAGCATCCTCAGGGGGATCGACTGGTTGCGAATTCGGAATCCGGAGCACGAAGGTGCTCCCCTCCCCTTCCACCGACATCACTTCCACCGAACCACCATGGTTGGTGGCGACGTGGCGAACGATCGCGAGCCCGAGCCCCGTCCCGCCCGTGCCCCTGCTCCGCGCCTTGTCGACTCGGTAGAAGCGCTCGAAGATCCGCTCAATCTCACGCTGTGGGATACCGACGCCCTCGTCGGACACGGTGAACGCCACGGAGTCGCCATCATCCGAGATCGAAAGATCCACGCGGCCACCCTCCTCGGAATACTTCACCGCGTTCTCGACGAGATTCCCGATCGCGGAGGCGAGTTGTCGCGGTTCGCCGACAACGGTGGTCGGCTCGGCCGACTCGCTCAGGTGCACCTCTACGGATCGCTCGCGGGCTGAGTGGCGCACGCGCTCGGCCGCGGCCTGCATCAAACTGACCGCGTCGAGCGGGATGGTTGCGATCTCGGTCCCAAGTTCGATCTCGGTCAGCTGAAGGAGGTCATCGATGGTGCGCGCGGCGCGCTCGGCCTCGAAGACCATGCGACCGATGAGGCGCTGCGTCGTCTCCTGGTCGTCCTCGCCCAGCAAGGCGTCCGCCAAGACGGCCATCGCCCCAACGGGTGTCTTCAGTTCGTGACTGATGTTGGCGACGAAATCGGTTCGCATCGCGTCGAGGCGTCGTCGCTCGCTGATGTCGTCTGCGAGAGCGACCGCGCCGCCTCCCGGCAAGGGCGAGGTGTGTACCACGACCACCTGTTTGGGAGGGCCGAAAAACTCGAGAGTCTCCTCAGAGTCGGTTCCAGTGAGGGCGCGCTCGAGCTGGCGTTCGATCGCCTCTTCGATGAGATACCCGGAGTGGGAGGAACGCAGTCGCTCCGCGGCGGAGTTCCGCAACACGATGCGGCCTGACGGGTCGATTTGGACGATCGCAGTGCGGAGCTGATCAACGAGTTCGTTGATCCCCACTGGCACAGGAACGGGAGTCGGTGAGGCCGGGGTCCCCTCTACGGGAGATCTCCTGCGACGAGCCGACCAAACGGCGCATGCCAGGGCACCGATCGCCACACCAATCAGAGCCGAGAGCGCGTCCACGAGGATTCAGCGCTCGTTGGAGTCGGCGGCCTCTGTCGAACGGCGTGACTCGTGTTCAGGCAACCACCCAGTCGCGATGTAGCAGACCTTGTTAGCGAGATTCACCGAGTGATCACCAAGGCGTTCATAGAAGCGGCCGACGAGAGCGAGTTGTACGGCGACCTGAAGATCGATCGAGCCAGCCGCATGACTCTCGAGGATCTGCTGGATGAACTGTCGATGCAGATCGTCAAGGAATGAATCGATATCCGGCAGCGCCGCTGCGCGTACCGCGTCGACAGCGGCATAGGCGTCGAGTGCTTGGCGGTACTCGGCCTGGGCTTGGTCGCTGAGCTTTTGGATGATGCCTCGAAGTTTCGGATCGAGCTCATGTCCGTAAATACGTCGAGCGGCCTTGCAGATGTTGCAGCACAGGTCTGCCGAGCGCTCCATCTCGGAGGAGATCTTGAGTGCGGTAGCCACCTGCCGCAGGTCACCAGCCACCGGGGCTTGAAGGGCGAGGAGTGAAAGGGCTCGTTCCTCGATCGAGGTTGCCCGAGTGTCGACGTCAGCGTCACCAAGAATCACGTACTCGGCACCCTCAAGATCCTGTTCGAGAAGTACTGCTGTGACTCGAGGGATCAGGTCGATCACCGTCGCCCCAAGGCGAACGATTGCGTCGCGGATCTCCTCGAGGTCACCGTGGAAACCGGCCCGAAGCTCGCCCATCAGCCGAACCTCCCGGTGACGTAGTCCTGTGTGGCTTGCTGTGCGGGATTCGAGAAGATCCGTTTGGTCTCGTCGATCTCAATGAGTCGACCGGGCTTTCCGGTTCCGGCGATGTTGAAGAACCCGGTCCGGTCGCTCACCCGCGCCGCCTGCTGCATGTTGTGAGTGACGATCACGATCGTGAAGTTCTGCTTGAGTTCAAGCATGAGCTGCTCGATCGCGAGAGTGGAGATCGGATCGAGAGCGGAGCACGGCTCGTCCATCAGCAACACGTCCGGTTCAACGGCGGTCGCACGCGCGATGCACAGCCGCTGCTGCTGCCCACCCGAGAGCCCAGACCCAGGCTGGTCGAGCCGGTCTTTCACTTCCTCCCAGAGATTGGCTCCACGGAGCGACCTCTCAACGATCTCGTTCGTCTCGGCGCGCCGCAACTTCCCAGAGTTGAGGCGGATGCCCGCGACGACGTTGTCGTAAATCGACATCGTCGGGAAGGGATTCGGTCGCTGGAACACCATGCCGACACGCCGACGGACCGCGACCGGGTCGACTTCCGAACCGTAAAGATCGACTCCATCGAGCCGGACGGAACCTTCCACTCGAGCACCATCGATGACCTCGTGCATCCGGTTCAACGACCGAAGGAACGTCGACTTGCCGCAGCCCGAGGGACCGATGAGGGCCGTGATCGACTTCGATTGGATGTGCATATCAACATCGGCCACCGCGAGAAAGTCTCCGTAGAAGATGTTGAGCCCAGCAACCACGACACCCCGCTCAGCGTGATCGTCAACTTGGCTTGGTTCGCTCAACCGCGAGTCGTTGGTCACCGGAATTCCTCTCGTTATCTGTCCGCTCAGCATCATCGCAGACCCTTCGGTTTCAGCACGTTGGCGAGTACTCGCGCGAGCACGAAGAGAGTCGCCACGATCAACACCAGCATCAGCGCTGCCGCCCAGGCCCTCGCAACGCCCGCCTCAGTGGGGATTCCGGGTTGCACATATTGGTAGTAGGTGAACACCGGAAGGCTGGTCATGCGGCCGTCGAAGGGGTTCACGTTCGTTTCCTGTGCGAGCCCAGCGGCGATGAGAAGGGGAGCCGTCTCGCCGATGACGCGGGCGACAGCCAGGGTTGTCCCAGTCAGAACGCCGGCGATGGCGGTTGGAATTACCACCCGCAGGATCGTGCGCCACTTCGGAACCCCGAGCGCGTAGGACGCCTCGCGGAGTTCGTTCGGGACAAGGCGGAACATCTCCTCAGCGGAGCGGACGACCACGGGGGTCATCAGGACCGATAGAGCGAGTCCACCTGCAAGGCCAGTTCTGCTACCCGGCCCAAAGACGATGACGAAGAGCGCGTAGGCACACAAGCCAGCGACGATCGATGGAATGCCCGTCATCACATCGACCATGGTGGTGATCGCACGAGCGAGTCGACCCCGTCCGTATTCCACCAGGTACACCGCGGTGAGCAAGCCGAGAGGTACCGCGATGGCGGCGGCGAGACCTGTGATTATCAACGTGCCGACCATGGCGTGAAACGCTCCGCCAGCAGCGAGTCCGTCCCGCTGCGCGAGAAGTTCTTCTGGGCTCAGCCGCATCGTCCCTCGGAGAAACTTGCCGTCGAATCGGCCCACTCCCTCGCGGATCACGGTCCACGTCACCGAGAGCAGGGGCAACATCACCAACGCGAAGGCCACCGTGACAGTCGCTCGCATGAGGCGGTCGGTGGCCTGACGTCGGCCCTCAAGAGCACGGCTCCCGACGTAGATCAACGCGACGTAAGAGAGCGCGGTGACAACCAGGACCCATCCCCACTTTCCGTCGCCGAGCAGGTTCGGGATGCTGATGCCGAGCAACAGCGCGGCACCGGCTATCGACCCCTGAACGTTGCGTGACATTCGGCGAGCACCAACCACCGAGGCCGAGCGATCATCCAGCACCGTGGTCATCCGTCGGCTCCTGAGAAGCCGGCATTGGCAATGCGCCGGGCGAACGCGTTCACGAGGAACGTGATGCCGAAGAGCACGAGGCCGGTCGCGATCAGTCGGTTGACATCGAGGCCGTACGCCTCGGGGAACTTGAGAGCGATGTTAGAGGCGATGGTGTTGGAGTTCTGGTTGGTGAGAACGCTCCAGAAGTAGCCATCGCTCGGCGAGAGGATGATCGCGACGGCCATCGTCTCGCCGAGAGCCCGCCCGAGGCCGAGCATGCAGCCGCTGATCACGCCGGAGCGGCCGTAGGGAAGCACCGCTTGGCGGATCATCTCCCACTTCGTGGCGCCAAGTGCGAGCGAGGCCTCCTCGTGGAGGCGTGGCGTCTGCATGAAGGACTCGCGTGAGATCGCCGTGATTATCGGCAAGATCATCACGGCGAGCACCACCCCGGCCGTCAGCATCGATCGCCCACTCGTCGAGATGGTTCCCGAGAAGAACGGCAGGAAGTCCAGATTCTCGTTGAGCGAGGGGTAGAGGTTTCCGGAGAGGATCGGCGCCACGACTGTCACCCCCCAGATGCCGAAGACGACACTTGGAATCGCCGCGAGCAGATCCACGAGGTAGCCGAGAGTCTGAGCGAGGCGTCTTGGGGCGTAGTGACTGATGTACAGCGCGACTGCGACCCCGAGAGGAGCCGCGATCAGGAGAGCGAGGGACGCCGCGTAGACGGTGCCGAAGACGAGCGGTCCGACGTATTGAAGAAAGTTGTCACTTCCGGACATCTCCTCGGTGTCGCCGAAGATTCCCGTGCGTCCCTCCACAATGAGGAATGCCGCCACGCCGGCGAGGATGATCAGAATGTTGATGCCGGCCGCCCTCGAGAGCCCGGAGAACACGCGGTCACCGAGACTCCCGCGTGATGGCGGCGAGGAGGGTTCCGAGGCGCCTCGGAAGTCAGGAAGTGTCACCTGATGATCAGCCTTTGAGTCCAGAACTTACGTACCGAATCGGATGCGGGGTGGGGCGCTGTTGGCGCCCCACCCCGATCCGAGTTTGAGGTTAGTGAGGTCAGCCGGCGACGCTGATCGCCGCGATGGACTTCTGGATTTCGGCCTGGACCTCATCAGAGATCGGAGCCGAACCAGCCGAAGTCGCCGAAGCCGCCTGGCCCTCGTCGGAGCTGACGTAGGTCATGAACGCCTTCACCAAGTCGGCCGTCTCTTGATCGGCGTACTCGAGACACACGATGTGATACGACACCAGCGCGATGGGGTAAGTATCCGCCGACTCTGGCGCCCGATTCACCTCAATAGCGAAGTCGAACTCATTACGACCAGCGGTACGCACCGACGAGTCCACGATCCGGCCAGCAGCCTCGGGCGAGAACTTGACGAACGAACCAGCCACGCCAACCGCGGCAGCCGGGAGATCGCCGATCTGAGAAGCATCGGCGTAACCGATCGAGCCCTCACCAGCGTTCACCGCAGCAACAACACCAGAGGTCTGAGGAGCACCCTCACCACCACCGGGGCCATCGGCATCCCACGCCTCGATCGCTCCGTAGGTCCACACATCGGGCGCAGCCTGAGCCATGTAGTCCGTGAAGTTCTCCGTCGTGCCCGACTCATCAGCACGGTGCACCGGGTTGATCGCGAGATCAGGTAGATCCACTCCGGGATTGTTCGCCGCGATCGCAGCATCCGACCAGTTCGTGATCTGGTTCGCGAAGATCCCCGCGATCACCTCAGGCGACAACTGCAGAGTCGTACCCGCCACCGACGGCAAGTTGTAGGGAATCGCGATCGGCGAGATGTAGTGAGGCAGGTTGATCGCACCGAGATCCCCGGCGCACACCTCCTTAGAGGCCTCCCACTCATCATCTTTCAACGCAGCATCCGAGCCAGCGAAGTCCGAACCTCCACCAAGGAACTGCTTACGGCCGCCACCAGAGCCGATCGGGTCGTACTCAACCGTCACCGTCGGATACGCAGCTTGAAAGCCGGCCTGCCAACCGAGCATCGCCGCAGCCTGCGACGAAGCACCAGCACCAATCAACGTGCCCGAAGCCGCGGCAGCGGACTCTTCGTCCGCCATCGATTCACCGTTGCCGCCACCGCAGGCGGCGACCGCGAGCGACGTGGCCGCTGCGAATGCGACGAATCGCTTGGAATGGAATCTCACGCTGTTGTCTCCAATCAGAAGTCGTTCACGGGGGTAGATGCCGCGGGCGTTCCCCACGGACGGCCGCAACCTAAGAGACCCCGGTTAACCGACCCTCGGACGTGGGTGAACAACAGGTGAACGGATGGGGCACTCGCGGCGAACTGATGCGCGGAACCCGCGGGCTCAGCGGCGAACGGCCTGCTGGCGCTCGTACGTCCAGCGGTACATGAGCTCCTGCGCGTCCGGAGCGAACTCGTCGCGTGGACCTCGCCGACGCCAACGGTCGTCGGGGCCTTGCTCCCAACGCACCACCTCATCAGAGAGATCGAAATCGAGCACCCGATCGAGCCACTCGCGATGCTTCGGGTGTTGAATCGGCACCAGTACCTCGACACGGCGCTCGAGGTTGCGCGGCATCAGATCCGCGGAGCCGATCAGGTAGAGCGGACCGCCGTCGTCGGCGCCATGGGCGAAACGGTAAATCCGGCTGTGCTCGAGGTAGCGCCCGATGATGCTGCGCACGCTGATGTTCTCCGACAGTCCCGGCACACCGGCACGGATACACGAGATCCCCCGCACCACCATCTCGACGGGCACCCCGGCATCGCTCGCCCGATACAGCGCGTCGATCATCACCGGATCGGCAATCGAGTTGCACTTCATCCGGATCGAGCCCTCGGCGCCAAACTCCATCTCGCGCTCGACCAGGTCGATGAGTTGCGAACGCAGGCCCCGCGGCGCGACCAGCAAGGTCCGGTAGTCGTCGGAGCGGCTGAAGCCGGTGAGGTGGTTGAACAGGTGAACAACGTCGGCGCCGATCGCCGGGTCGCTCGTGATGTAGCCGAGATCCTCATACAGCCGCGCCGTGCGACCGTTGTAGTTGCCGGTGCCGATGTGGCAGTAGTGCCGGAGGCGCTCACCGTCATCGCGTACCACGAGCACCACCTTGGAATGGGTCTTCAACCCAACCATGCCGTACACGACATGCACACCCGCTCGTTCGAGCCGGCGAGCCCACTGAATATTCGTGGCCTCATCGAACCGCGCCTTCAACTCCACCAGCACGGCAACCTGCACCCCGCGCTCCGCGGCGCGGATCAGGCTCCGAAGGATCGGGCTGTCGGCTCCCGAGCGATACAGCGTCATCTTGATCGTCTGCACATGCGGGTCGTCAGCCGCCTGGGCGATGAAGGCCTCAACGCTGCTCGAGAAACTCTCATACGGATGGTGGACCAGCAGCGCGCGATCATCCACCACATCGAAGAGACTCCGGTCGGCTTCCTCCGCCGCGAGAATGCGACCGGCGGTGGTCGGCACCCAGGGCCGATCCTTCAGGTCGGGACGATCGAGCCCGTGCAGCTGGAACAGGCACGACAGGTCGAGGAACGTCGAGTGCTCGGTGACGTTGCGCTCGTCGATACCGAGCTCACGCACCAGCAGGCTGAGCATCTCGGGGCTGACACTGCGATGCACCTCAAGTCGGACCGGCCGGTTGAACCGTTGCTTTCGGAGCTCGAGCTCAACCGCCTCGAGCAGGTCGTCCGCCTCGTCCTCCTCAAGGGCGAGATCGGCGTTTCGCGTCACTCGGAACGTGGCCCACTCCTCCACGACCATGCCGACGAAGAGGGTGTCGAGGTGGGCGGCGATCACCTCCTCGGCGGGCACGAACCGGCCGTCACCGAGCGGGACGAACCGGGGGAACATCTTCGGGATCTTGAGTCGCACGAACCGGCGTTCCGCGGTGGACGGATCAGCCACCGTCACCGCGATCGAGAGCGCGAGGTTCGAGATGTAGGGGAAGGGGTGACCGGGATCGACCGCGAGCGGTGTGAGCACGGGGAAGATGCGATCCTCGTAGAACGCGCGGGCCGTCAGACGGTCACCGAGGTCAAGGTCGCTCCACCGCACGATCGACAGGCCCGACTCTCGCAGCGCTGGAAGGAGATCGTCGACGAGCAGCGACTCCTGGCGGCGCACGAACACGGCGACCCGCGTACCGATTTCGGCGAGCTGTTGCGCCGGCGTCAGGCCGTCGGGCGTCTCATCCTCGACTCCGGCCGCAATCTGATCCTTGAGGGCGGCGACGCGCACCTGGAAGAACTCATCGAGGTTTGATGAGGCGATCGCGACGAACTTGATTCGCTCAAGCAGCGGGATGCCAGGCTCGTCCGCGAGGTCGAGCACCCGATCGTTGAAGTCGAGCCAACTGATCTCACGGTTGAGATACCGCGGGGTGACCGCGGGCGTGGTGTCCGGCTGAGCGCCGACCGACGAGTCGTGGAGCGTCATGGAAGTGTGATCCTCGGTCCGCCGACGACGGCGCGGGTCACTCCTCGAATTCGGGATCGGGACGGCCGAGGTCCCACTCGAGAGAGATGAGCTCGCGCTCGGCGTCGCGATTGATCCGCTCGCGGTTGCGGCGGAACTGCGGGTCGGCCTCGGTCAACAGGACCAGCCGCGCCAGGGCGCGCGTCCGGAAGTCCTCCATGAGCTTGGTGTCGCCCCAATCGGCGTTGATCTCCCAATGCGGTGACACCGGGCCGATGTAGGTGATGCGGGCGTGGCCTCGCGGCGGGGCGTCGACAGCGAAATCGGTCATAGATCACGACGCTACCGGCGTCGTTCGGTCCTGTGAACACTCGATAGGTGAACAGTCGGTGCCCACCGAGTGAATTGCCGTCATGAAAACGTAAGAAAAACGTGAGACTTCGCGCATAACCGTGGGAAATCCGTGCCTGAATGTGTCGTTTGTGTTACATTCATGGCGCACCCGGATCCGGTTCGCCGGAGACCACCACTGGAGGACATATGACCACCACCAGAACACTGCTCACCGCCGTTCCGAGCCCCGACCAAGAGTCGGTCACCGCCTGGATGCAGGCGGGGAACTGCCGGCGGTACGAGACCGAGGTCTTCTTCCCGAGCGACGGCGCCGGGGTCGACCGAGCCCGAGCGATCTGCTCGAGGTGCCCGATCGTCGACCAATGCCTCGACTACGCCCTCGAGAACCGCATCGAGCACGGGGTGTGGGGCGGATGCAGCGAACGCGAGCGACGCCGCATCCTGCGCCGACGCAACCTCGCGCCGGCCGTCTAAACGATCAGCTCTTCGAGGAGTCGTCGGCCGCGTCGGCCTCGGCCGCGCCTTCGGCGAGGCCCTTCTTCAGCTCACTCTGGGCCTTGCCCAGATTTCGCGCCACCTTTGGGAGCTGCGAGCCGCCGAACACGACGAGCACGATCACGAGAACAATGATCCATTCCGCACCACTGGGCATGCGGTCACACTACCCGCAGCCCGTGGCTGACATCGCGCAGCGAGGTCAGGCGCCCATGACGGCTCGCACCGCCTGCGCGCGCTGACGCCGAATACGACGCCGCTCACGCTCGGAGAGACCGCCCCAAATGCCGAACTTCTCGCCGTTTCGGAGCGCGAACTCGAGGCAGTCATCGCGAACGACGCAGCCACGGCACACCTCCTTGGCCTCCCGGGTGGACGCGCCACGCTCCGGGAAGAAGAGGTCGGGGTCGACTCCCAGGCAGTTCGCGTCGTCCTGCCAGTTCTCAGTCGGTTCGACCGAGTCGCTCATGTTCGCTCCGTGTCCGCCGGCGGCCGCCAACCCCGTCGGGGCAAGTCAAAACCGCGGCTGTAATTACAACGGTGTCATTGTTCCATAGCACAGGCTTTTCATGCAAGGGCGTATTTCTCAGCGCCCCGAACAGGCACGATTCGAGACGTCAGCCGATGCGCCGCGCTGAGCTCCGACGGCGGCGACCCTCAACGAAATCGTCAAGCACGAAATCACCGAGACGATCATTCGTCGTATAGAAGGCGCGACCTCGATTGATGGCCGACATCCGATCCACGAACGCGGTCAACGCCGAAGTCGCATCGAGCACGAACGTGTTGATCGTGATACCCGCTCGAGTGCATCGCGCGACCTCCGCGAGCGTCTCCCCCACCGTCTCCGCCGTCGGCGGGTAATCGAACACGATCCGACCGTCCGCGCGCTGATGAGCGGTCGGCTCGCCATCGGTGATCATCACCACCTGGCGCATCCCGTGCTCCCGCGACAGCATGCGCCGCGCGATCCGAAGGCCAAGTTGCATATTCGTGCCGTACTCGTAGTCCCATGACACCTCCGGCAACTCCTCGGCCGTCAACTCCCTCGCACCTGAGGCGAAACCGACCAGACCGAGGAAGTCACGCGGATAGCGCGACCGGATCAAGGTATGCAACGCCAACGCGGTCTTCTTGGCCGGCAAGAAGTTGCCCCGCATCGGCATCGACATCGACAGGTCCACCATCACCACTGTCGCCGCACGGCTCAAATGCTCAGAGCGGACCACTTCGAAATCCTCGGCCTCAAGGCCGACCGGCGTACCCGGGCCCGACCGCGAGATCGCGTTCCGGATCGTGCGATGCAAGTCGAGATCGAACGGATCACCGAACTCATGCGGCTTCGTCTCATGACTCGCCTCCGACCCACGTCCGAGCACCGGAGCCGGATGACCGCCCAGACGCTCCCGGCGCATCGAGGCGAAGATCTCACGAAGGGCTCCCTGCCCGATCGCCCGCAGCCCACGCGGGGTGAGCTGCAGTCGCCCCTCCCGACGTTCGGCCAGGCCGGCGTCCTCCAAAAGCTGCGACAGGCGCGCCATCTCCGAGATCGACCGCGCGGCCTCCGGGCCAAGGAGCTCCTCCACCCGCTGCGGATCGAGCTCCGAAAGCGCCCCCGGGCCACGAGCCCCCGAGAGGATCTGCTCGATCAGATCAAGATCCCCAAGATCCGCGGCCGCCCGGAGCTCCGCCTCGCGCCCCGAGGATCCATCCCCCGAGAACGGATACGACGCATCCCAGTTCAGATCACCGAATTGTCGACGCAACGTGTCTGAGAGCGCCCCCATCTGGCGGGCCAGCTCCCCGTCACCCGCGAACCGCTCGGCCAGCTCAGCCATCTGCGCGCGCTGCTCCGGGGTCATCGAGTTCATCAACGCCTGGGCGGCGGCCATCCGACGAGCCATCGACTCGAGCAGCTCATCGAGGCTTTGGGGGTCGTCGGGGAACATGTCGCCGAAACGCTCCATGAACTCCTCGAAACCGGGATCCTCGCCGGCATCGCGACGAGCGACCATCTCGTTCAACTCGGCGAGCATCTCCCTGACCCGGGCGACATCCTCAGGCGTCGTCGCCTGCATCCCCTCGGCAAGCCGATCCACCGCCTCTTGCACCGTCTCGGCGCGGATGCGCTCCACCAAATCCTCAAGCCGCCGAGCCGCCTCACGCGACTCGAAATCGTGCGAGCGAAGCGAGTCGATCCGATCAGGAAGCGCATCGGGCAGAAGCTCGAGTGAAGCGTGCCGGTTCGCCGCCGCCTCCCGCCCCGCCGCCATACGTCGCTCATCTCCCGAGCGCTCCGCCTCCGAGGCGGCACGATCGATCGCATGACGCTCCTCGTCGATGATGTCCTCGAGTTCGCGCGACCACGCCGCGAGCCGACCGTCGGGATCGGCCTCCTCGAGCCGGCGGGCTCGCTCCTCGCGAAGCCGCTCGAGCACCTCCGACAACCCCTCGAGGCGACCGCGCTCACCGAGATCCAACCCCTCACGCATCAACTGACGAAGCGCGGCCTCGAGATCGCCGTGGTGCAAGAGATCGTCGCTCAGCCCGTCAAGCAAGGACTCCGCGTCGAGGTCGAGACCCCGCTGGGTGCCGTCCCACCGCGAGTAGACGAACCGGCTTCCCATGACGACAACGTAGTTCCGACACCGACTCCCACCGCCGGCCGAGCCGGCATCTACCCCGATTCCTCTGTGACCGAGTTCACGCCTAGTCTGAACGGGTGCGCGTCCCCCGAACCTTCGTGTTCCTCGACCTCTCAGGTTTCACCAACTACACCGCCGCCTACGGCGACGACGCCGCCGGCCGCATCCTCAGCACCTTCCGCACCCTCGTGCGCGAAGTCGCCTCCGAGCGCGGTGTCCGCATCGCCAAATGGCTCGGCGACGGCTGCATGATCGTCAGCGTCGATCAATCCGGCGCCATCGAGTTCACCATGGACCTCGAACGACGGGCGGCGCGAGTATGCGCCCCGCTCACCCTGCGCGCTGGACTCGCCACCGGGCACGCCCTGCTCTTCGAAGGCGACGACTACATCGGATCGGCGGTCAACATGGCCTCTCGCCTATGCGACCACGCCACCAACTTCGATGTGCTCATGCCGACGATGCACCTCGAACGACTTCCCGAAGGTGTCGAAGCCGAACAATACGGAGAGGTCGAACTGCCCGGATTCCCCGGCGCGGTCGACGTGGTCCGACTCTCCGGCACCCCGACGCGCACCGACCGCAACGACACCGGGGAGCTCTGGACCCGAACCCCCTTCGGCTAACCGCCGCCGATCAGGTCACGAACGCGACCGGTAGGTCACGCCCGATGAGGCCTCGTCCTTGTTGAGGCGCCTCGACAGGTGCAGACCCTCCAACACAAACTCGACCGCGGACGCGACGGCGGGTTCCGACGCCGTAGGGCCGACAAGTGGCGCGACCGCATCCGCGAGCCCCGGCACCTCCGAGGCAAGGGCCGCGAGTTCCGCGCTCGGCAACCCCTCACCGGTGTGCGCCACGGCTCCCTCCTCGAACGCCTCGACCACCGGCGTCGTCAGCGACGGATCGACGAGATCGCGAAACGCCGACAGCACCGCCTGACGGAGCAAGTTCTCGAACACGACCCCCTCACGGCCGTCCTCCAACGCCTCGATCTCAATCTTGCCGATCGACGTGGCCGCGAGGGCATCGAGATCGTCGATACGCGCCACCGCCTCCGACTCACCGCTGCGCAACGCGCGACGCAACGCGTTCGCCGCGAGCGCCTCGTAGTTCGCAACGCTGAGGCGAACACTCACACCGCTCCGCTGATTCACGTGGTTGCTCGAACGAGCGAGGTGACTGAACTCGGCGACCACACGCATGAGGTGCTCAGGAACCGCCACCGTCACCCCGGAGTCACCGACGACCGGCGGGGTGGCCTCGGCCAGCATGATCCGCTGCTCAAGCTCGACGGTCAGGGGATAGTGCGTCCTGATCTGGCTCCCGAAACGATCCTTCAGCGGAGTGATGATCCGACCCCGACTCGTGTAGTCATCCGGATTGGCCGATGCGATCAACATGACATCGAGCGGAAGTCGCACCCGATGGCCCCGGATCTGCACATCGCGCTCCTCGAGCACATTCAACAACCCCACCTGGATCCGCTCGGCGAGATCGGGAAGCTCATTGATCGCGAAGATGCCGCGATTCGTTCTCGGCACCAGCCCGTAATGGAGGGTCAACTCATCGGAGAGGTAACGGCCCTCGGCCACCTTGATCGGGTCGACCTCACCGATCAGATCGGCGATCGACGTGTCCGGCGTGGCGAGCTTCTCACCGAACCGATCGTCTCGATGCACCCACGCAATCGGCGTCTCATCGCCCAACTCCTCGATCAGGTTCCTCGCGTACCTCGACACCGGCTGATACGGGTCGTCGTTGATCTCGCTGCCCGCCACGATCGGCAAGAACTCGTCGAGCAGCCCGGTGAGGGAGCGGATCATGCGCGTCTTCGCCTGCCCGCGCTCACCAAGAAGGATCACGTCGTGCCCGGCGAGCAGCGCGTTCTCCAACTGCGGCATGACCGTGTCCTCGTAGCCGAGCACTCCTTCGAACAACGGCTTGCCGGCCGCGACACGAGCGACGGCATTGGCGCGGATCTCCGATTTCACCGAGCGCGACACCCATCCTGAAGCGCGCAACTCACCGAGGGTCGAGATCGTTGGGGGCATGCGGCGAACCTATACGGCACCGGTCGCCGGCGGCCGATCGAGCCGGCCTCCGTCGGTACGCTCGCGGCGTGGAGCTCGATGGTCCGTGGCGGGTAGCCCCCGTCGACGACCGCACACGGCGCCAAGCGATTGGCCCCAACTTCGACGACAGCAACTGGGCCACTGCCGACGTGCCCGGCCGTATCGAAGCCGGTCTCGGACGCCCAATCATGCTCCGACGATCACTGACCCTCAGCCCACGCGAGGGCGACCAACGTCGCTGGGTCGTGCTCGAGCAACTCTCGGGTCGCGCCGATCTCTGGCTTGACGGCGCTTACCTCGGCGATCCCGTCGCCCGTCTCACACCGCACGCCCTCGAGATCACCCAACTCGCCGACCTCGGCAGCGAGCACACTCTCGCGGTCGAACTCAACGACGACCCAACCGCCGGCACGATCTCCGGCTATCGCCGGAACTGGCCGCTCACCACCGGGCTGACCGGACCGGTCCGCGTCGTCGAGACCGGCCCGGTGCGCGTCGATCGCCTCCGAGTGCTCTGCCGCGATGCCGACGACTCACGCGCCCACCTGCTGTTCCGGCTTTCACTCGACAGCGACCGCGGTCGTCAGGCCGAGGTGATCACGACGGTCGATGGCGAGGAGGTCGACCGGACCACCCGCACCCTCGCTCAAGGGGCCAACCGCGTCGGTTGGGGACTTGACCTTCCCGAACCCGGGCTCTGGTGGCCCCGAATCCTCGGTGACCAGCCACTCATCGACATCGGCGTCGAGATCCGAGTCGATGGCGAACCGAGCGACTCAGCGCTTCGACGGGTTGGGCTTCGCCACATCGCCTGGGATGGGCCGATCTGCTCGGTGAACGGCGAACGGCTCTTCATCAAAGGGGCGAACGTCCTTCCCGTCGACATCGACACCGATAGCAGCGCCGACCTCGACCCGGCGGAACAATCCGCGCATCTCGTTCGACGCGCCCTCGACATCGGACTTGAGGCGCTCAGGGTGCACAACCACGTCGCGCATCCCGCCCTCTACGGCGAGGCCGACCGCGCGGGGCTGCTCATCCTCCAAGACATCCCACTGCCCGACGCCTCCCTTCGCCACGCTCGAAACGTGGTGACCTCGAGGGTGCGCGACCTCGTCGACTCCCTCGGACACCACCCGAGCATCGCTAGTTGGACCCCGCATCAGGTCATCGACGGTGAGCGTTGGCGCTCGCGACCCACAGCGGACAGCGTCATCGAGGCGCGGCTACGACATGCCACGAGAGGCCGCAGGCCGACGCCACGTCGAGCACTCCTCGACCTGTGGGCGGGCCGATCTCTCGAGCAGGTCGACGCGACACGCTCCGGTGCCCGGTTGCCCGGCATCCTCGCAAGCCTCCCGCTCCTCGACCGGGCCGGAAGCCACCTCTACCTCGGCTGGAACGAGGGCGACGCCACCGACCTGCCACGCCTCACGAAGCGCCTCCCAACCATCGCGCGGTTCGTCGGCGAGTTCGGCTTCCCGGCGATCAACCGCTCAACCGCCGCGCACTTGCAGAGCGACATCGAGGAATGTCGCGCCTCACTCGGCTTCGATCCCGACACCCTGCTCGAGCGCGTACCCCCCGGCCAGTCGCGAGACCTCGACGCATGGGTATCAGCGGTCAGCGAGCAACAAGCCGATGTCGTGCGCCACACCGTCGAGCACCTCCGCCGCCTCCGCTACCGGCCATGTGGGGGATTCACCGTGTTCTCCCTCAACGACCCGACCCCCGGATGGGGATGGGGGCTGATCGACTTCGACGGCACCGAACGGCCGGGATTCTCCGCCCTGGCCGAGGCCTGCCGGCCGGTCATCGTGATCGTCGACCGCCTCGGAGCAGAAATCGCCGCCGGCAGTTCCCAAACGGTCGCCGTGCACGTGGTGAGCGACCTGCGTTACGACATCGACGAAGCCGTGGTCGACGTCGAGGTCACCGGCCCCGACCTCCATTTGACGCGTCGATTCGCCGGTGCCGTCGACGCCGATTCCTGCTCGGCTGTCGGCACGGTTACCTTCCGCACCCCCGAGGAGTGGGGAACGGTTGAGATCGCGGCGACGGTGAGAGCCGACGGCATGTCGGCTGAGCACCACCAGAGCGTGGCGATCCAGCTTCCTCTCAGTTGAACGGCGAGTCGCCGGCGCTGATCACGCTCGGGAGAGCGACTTGCGGTTGATCGTCTTCGCCTTGCGGTAGTCGGCGTTCATCAAGGCGATCACGTCGATCGAGATCTCTTTCGGACAGGCCGCCTCGCACTCGCCGTGGTTGGTGCATGAGCCGAAATGGTCGTCCATGGTCTCAACCATGTTCTCCACCCGCTGGTAGCGCTCGGCCTGACCCTGGGGCAGCAAGTTCAAGTGCGTCACCTTCGCCCCGGTGAACAGGTTCGCCGCCCCGTTCGGGCAGGCCGCGACGCACGCACCGCAACCGATGCACTGCGCGGCGTCCATCGCAGCGTCGGCGACGGGCTTCGGGATCGGCGTGAGGTTCGCATCGGGGGCGCCACCGGTGGCCGCGGTGATGAACCCTCCCGACTCGACGATGCGGTCGAAGGCCGACCGGTCGACCATGAGGTCGCGAACGATCGGGAAGGCACTCGCTCTCCACGGCTCGATCACGATCGTGTCACCGGAGGAGAACTTGCGCATGTGCAACTGGCAGGTGGCGGTCGCCCGCTCGGGGCCGTGGGCCTGGCCGTTGATCATGAGCGAGCAGGTTCCGCAGATGCCCTCTCGGCAGTCGTGATCGAACACCACAGCGTCCTCGCCGCTCTCGACGAGTCGCTCATTGAGAATGTCGAGCATCTCGAGGAACGACGCCTCATCGGTGATCTCGTCGATGACGTGCGTGTCGAACCGACCGGAATCGTTCGGACCCGATTGGCGCCAGATCTTCAGCGTGAGGTTCTTCAGGGTGCCGCTCACTTGTAACTCCTCGTCTGGAAGCCGACCTCCTCGTAGGCGAGGGGTTCCTTGTGCAAGGTGGGTTGCTTCGCGTCGCCGGTCCACTCCCAAGCGGACACATGCGCGAAGTTCTCGTCGTCGCGGAGCGCCTCGCCATCCTCGGTTTGGTGCTCGGCGCGGAAGTGGCCGCCGCAGGACTCCTCACGCTCGAGGGCGTCGCGGCACATGAGCATGCCGAGCTCGAAGAAGTCCTCGACCCGACCCGCCTTCTCGAGGGTCTGGTTGAGACCATCCTCGCCACCGGTGACCCGCAGGTCCTTCGAGAACTCCTCGTAGAGCGCGGGGATCTCCGAGAGCGCCTTGTCGAGGCCAGCCTCGGTGCGCTCCATACCGCAGTAGTCCCAGATGATCTTTCCGAGTTCACGGTGGAAGTAGTCGGGCGAACGGGTGCCCCCGATCGAAGCGAGGCGGTGGTAGCGATCGCGGGCCTCGGCCTCGACGCGAGCGAACTCGGGATGGCTCGTGTCGGGGATCGACTTGTTGAGCCACTGGGAGAGGTAGTTCGAGATCGTGTAGGGGAGCACGAAGTAGCCGTCGGCGAGACCCTGCATGAGCGCGGAGGCGCCGAGTCGGTTCGCGCCGTGATCGGAGAAGTTCGCCTCACCGGCCGCGTACAGCCCCGGGATGGTGGTCATGAGCTCGTAATCGACCCAGAGGCCACCCATGGTGTAGTGCGAGGCCGGGTAGATGCGCATCGGCGTCTCGTAGGGGTTCTCGCCGGTGATCCGCTCGTACATGTCGAAGAGGTTTCCGTAGCGCTCCGCGACGACGTTTCGGCCGAGGCGTCCGATCGCGTCGGCGAAGTCGAGGTAGACCCCGTTCTGCTTCGGGCCGACGCCCTGGCCGGAGTCGATGGCCCGCTTGGCGGCCCGGGAGGAGATGTCGCGAGGCGCGAGGTTGCCGAAGCTCGGGTAGAGCCGCTCGAGGTAGTAGTCGCGGTCGCTCTCGGGGATGTCCTGCGGGGCGCGGCTATCGCCCGCCATCTTCGGCACCCAGACGCGACCGTCGTTGCGAAGCGACTCCGACATGAGCGTCAACTTCGACTGGAAGTCATCGCTCTGCGGGATACAGGTCGGGTGGATCTGCGTGTAGCACGGGTTGGCGAACAGAGCGCCGCGACGATGAGCCCGCCAGGCCGCAGTCACGTTGCAGGCCATCGCGTTCGTCGAGAGGAAGAAGACGTTGCCGTATCCGCCGGTCGCGAGCACAACGGCATGCGCGGAGTGCGAGGAGACCTCACCGGTCATGAGGTCGCGCACCACGATGCCGGCGCAACGACCATCGATGTTGACGACGTCCACCAGCTCGGTGCGGTTGAAGAGGCGCACGTTGCCGATGCCAATTTGGCGCGCGAGCTGCTGGTAGGCGCCGAGGAGCAACTGCTGGCCGGTCTGGCCGCGGGCGTAGAAGGTTCTGCTGACCTGCGCACCGCCGAACGAGCGGTTGTCGAGCATGCCGCCGTACTCGCGGGCGAAGGGCACGCCCTGGGCGACCATCTGATCGATGATGTTCACCGACACCTGGGCGAGGCGGTGGACGTTCGACTCGCGGGAGCGGAAGTCGCCGCCCTTGATGGTGTCGTAGAAGAGACGGTGAACCGAGTCGCCGTCACCGCGGTAGTTCTTCGCGGCGTTGATACCGCCCTGAGCGGCGATCGAGTGGGCGCGGCGGGGCGAGTCGTGGAAGGTGAAGGCGTCCACCTGGTAGCCGAGCTCGGCGAGGGTCGCGGCCGCGGAGGCGCCGGCGAGTCCGGTACCGACCACGATCACCTTGAACTTCCGCTTGTTAGCGGGGTTCACCAACCTCTCGTTGGCCTTGAAATTGTCCCACTTGTCAGCGAGCGGACCCTCCGGGGTCTTCGAATCGAGGGTGGGGCGGTCGAGGGTCATGCTCATGTCATGTTCCTTCCGGTCACGGTTCCGCGATCTGTCCTGGTGTTCTTCTCTCGGCGTTCTTCTGACGGTGCTGGGTCACACCGCGGGGTGTTGGATCACGCCGGCCAACACCATGATCGGGAACGAGACATTCCCGACCACGACCGCGGTCGCGATCCCGGTGGCGATCGAACGACGCCAACGATTGAAACGGGGGTTGTTCCACCCCATCGACTGGAACAGGCTCCACACCCCGTGGAAGAGGTGGATCCCGAGGGCGATGTTCGCCGCAATGTAGAGCACCGCGACCGGCAGACGGCTCAGGCTCGCGTCGAGGTTGCGATAGACGGCGCCGTATTCGAAGTCGGGGTTCAGCCAACCCCAGGTGAGATCGGCGAGGTGCCAAGCGATGAACACCACCACGAGGATTCCCGTCCAACGCATCGACCGGCTCGCGAAGTTGGCCACCTGGTAATCGCGAGCACCCTGATAGCGAACCGGGCGAGCGCGTCGGTTGATCACCGTGAGCGAGTAGGCGGCGTGGAGGTGGAGGGCGAGGGCGGCGATCAAACCGAGACGCAGACCCCAGAGGGCGTAGCCGTGAGGCACGATCGGCACGAGGAGCTCGCGGAGGAACTCCGCGTAGACGTCGAGGTCGTAGACCATCTCGCCGTTGTGCTCGACGACGCCGATGTAGGCCTTCAAGTTGCCGACCATGTGACCGATGATGAAAAGGATCCCGATGATGCCGGTGATCGCCATCACGTACTTCTTGCCAACCGCGGTTCCATAGAGATCGAGGAGGAACGGCTTCCGGGAGGGCGTCTTCTTCACCGCGGTTCCGGTCACCGGGCCGCGCTGCATCGTCTGCGACATGGAGGAGAAACTAGTGCCCGGCCTCAGGCGTCGGCGCATCCTCCGTCGCATCCCCAAGCGCCTCCGACGTGCCATCGGGCACCCGCCGGTCGACCCCGCGGATCGCGGTCGGGCCGAAGGTGGTGGCGCAGGTTCGACACCAGAAGGCCTGCTCGAGCTCGGTGCCACACGGGGCGTGTACGAGCGACACCGTCTGTCCCCCACCATCGCCACGGTCCTCGCTCCATCGAACGAGGGCGACGAGCACCGGCGAGAGCGCGATGCCGGCCTCAGTGAGCCGGTACTCGTGGCGGACTGGGTTCCGCTGATAGGGAACCTTGGTCATCACCCCGTGCTCGACGAGGCGGCGCAGCCGCGCGGTGAGGATCGGGCGGGCGATGCTGAGGTCGTCGCAGAAGTCGTCGAATCGGCGAATACCGCGAAGCCCAGCGCGGACGATGAGGATCGACCAGCGATCGCCGATGACGCGGAGCGTGCGCTCGATCGCCTCACCACCCTGATCGCGCGGACCCTCGCTCATGCCCTGATCCTACGGTGCTGTCGCCCGATAGTTCTGAAACAGAACTCACTCGGCTATGGTTCGCCCATGACCGACGACCGCCTCCTGCTCGAGGCGTCCGCCACCGACCTGATGCCCGAGGCCGCCGCGCGCCGCGACCACGCCTTCGGCACGCGCGTCACGTACTCCCCCAAGGTCTTCATCCCGCTGACCATGCTCTGCCGCGACTCCTGCGGCTACTGCACCTTCGCCCAACCCCCCGCCCGGCTCGCCTCGCCATATCTCACGCCCGAGCAAGTGCTCACTATCGCCCGCCACGGCGCGCGCACCGGGTGCCACGAGGCGCTCTTCACCCTCGGAGAGGCACCCGAGGAGCGCTATCGAGTCGCCGGCGACTGGCTCAAGCACAACGGCTACGACTCCACCATCCACTACCTGCACGAGATGGCGCGGCTCGTCCTCGACGAGACCGGGCTGCTCCCCCACGCCAACGCCGGCGCGATCAGCCGCGACGACCTCGCCCGTCTGCGCACCGTCAGCCCGAGCCAAGGGATGATGGTCGAGACCCTCCGCGACGATCTCCCCTGTCATCGCGGCGCTCCCGATAAGACCCCCGAACGGCGACTCGCCACCCTTGAATGGGCCGGCGAACTCTCGATCCCGTTCACCACCGGCGTCCTCGTCGGAATCGGCGAGAACCGAGCCGACCGGTTGGCCGCTCTCCGAGCCATCACCGAGAGCCATCTCAGGCACGGCCACGTCCAAGAGGTCATCGTCCAGAACTTCCTGCCGAAGCCCGGAACCGCGATGCGCGACGAACCGCCCTGCGACACCGATGAGTTCCTGTGGACCATCGCCGCCGCCCGCCTCATCCTCCCTGACGACATTCATCTGCAGGCCCCTCCCAACCTCTCCGACGACTTCGCGCGGCTCATCGGCGCCGGGATCGACGACTGGGGTGGCGTGTCACCGGTGACGGCCGACCACGTCAACCCCGAACGTCCCTGGCCCGCCCTCGACCGCCTCCGCGAGGCCACCGAAGCTGCCGGACACACCCTCGCCCCGCGGCTCACCGTGCACCCCGAACACGCCTTGGACCCCGATCGCTGGATCGACCCGAACCTCCACTTCGCCGTACTCGACCGCAGCGACGCCGAGGGACTCGGCCGCGACGACCCGGGGGCGATCTGGCCCGAGCGAGCCACCGCCGCCGACGTTGTCCACGACGGTGCCGAGGTCGTGCTCATCGGCCACCGCTCCACCGCGTGGTACTCCGGGGCCACCGAAGAGCCTCCCGTGCTCGTGCCCGGCTCAGGCTCCCGTATCGACGGCCCCGTCCAGCGGGTGCTCGACCGCGTGCGAGCGGGCGAGATCGCCGAGCACGACGACATCGTCACCCTGTTCTCTGCCCGCGGTCCCGAGGTCGTCGCCGTCGCCGAACTGGCCGACGAACTGCGCTACGAAGCCGTCGGCGACACCGTCACCTGGGTTCACAACCGCAACATCAACTACACGAACGTGTGCACCTTCAAGTGCCGCTTCTGCGGATTCTCGAAGGGGCCGATGTCGCTCAACCTGCGCGGCACCCCCTACCTCCTCACCCTCGACGACATCGCCGAACGAGCCCACGAGGCCGAAGCCCTCGGCGCCACTGAGGTCACCCTCCAAGGCGGCATCCACCCCGACTTCGATGGCGACTACTACATCGATGTCACCCGCGCTGTGCGCGAGGCGGCGCCGAGCCTGCACATTCACGGCTTCACGGCGCTCGAGGTCACCGAAGGCGCCCGCCGCCTCGGAGAGGACCTGGTCACCTATCTCGGACGACTCCGCGACGCCGGGCTCTCCTCCCTGCCTGGCACGGCAGCCGAGATCCTCGATGACCCGGTCCGAGAGATCCTCTGCCCCGACAAGATCACCACCGACGAATGGCTCGACTGCCACGCCGCCGCCCACGAGGTCGGACTCCACTCGAACATCACCATGATGTTTGGCGCTGTCGAGCATCCCGATTCCTGGGCTCGACACATGGTGCGCACCCGCGATCTCGCCCGGGCCACCGGCGGGTTCACCGAATTCGTCGGCTTGCCCTTCGTGCACATGGCCTCCCCGATCTACCTCCAGCGCCGCTCACGCCGCGGACCCACCTTCCGCGAGACCTTGCTCGTGCACGCGGTCGCCCGAATCGCTTACCGCGGGGTGATCGACAACATCCAACTCTCCTGGGTGAAGATCGGCCGCACCGCCGCACGGCAACTCCTTCGGGCCGGATGCAACGACCTCGGGGGCACCTTGATGGACGAGAACATCTCCCGAGCCGCCGGCGCGAGCCACGGGCAGGCCATGGACCTCTCCGCCTTCAGCGACCTCGTCGCGCCCCTCGGACGCCGCCTCACCCAGCGCACCACCTCCTACGGCCGGGTCGACGGAACCGGGCCGAAGTCGGTGTCCGGGTTGGAGACAGTGGCTGGCGCCTAGCATCATTGGGTCACTCAACGGGCCGACAGATCTCGTCGCGCCCCGACCCACGCCCACAGGAGGCCCTCACACCGTGGACATGATCCCCTACCTCGCCGCTGCGTCAGCGATCCTCGGACTCGCGCTCGCCGCCTACTACTACCGGGCGGTAGCCGCCGCCTCGCCCGGGGACGACCGCATGGTCTTCCTCATGACCGAGATCCAGAAGGGGGCGCGCGCCTTCCTCTATAAGGAGTACTCCTGGGTCGCCGTCTTCGTGGTCGCGCTTGCGATCCTCCTTGCGATCATCATCGCCCCGCTCGCCGCCGTCTCGTATGTGCTCGGCGCCGTGCTGTCGGCGGGAGCCGGCTACGTCGGCATGACCGTCGCCACGATGGCCAACGCCCGCACCGCTGAGGCCGCCAAGGAAGGCCCTGCCAAAGCCCTGCCGATCGCGTTCCGCGGCGGCGCCGTGATGGGCTTCACCGTCGCCGGTCTCGCCCTCCTCGGACTCATGTTCGTCTACCTCCTCTTCGTCGAGTGGTTGCAGGTCGACAAGGCCTTCGAAATCGTCACCGCCTTCGGTCTCGGTGCTTCCTCGATCGCCCTCTTCTCTCGTGTAGGTGGCGGCATCTACACCAAGGCCGCCGACGTCGGCGCTGACCTCGTCGGCAAGGTCGAGGCCGGTATCCCCGAGGACGACCCCCGGAACCCCGCCACCATCGCCGACAACGTCGGTGACAACGTCGGTGACGTCGCCGGCATGGGCGCCGACCTCTTCGAGTCGTACGCCGGCTCGATCATCGCCCCGGTCTCGCTGATCGCCTTCGCCGCCGGAATCGGCGCCACCGACATCGGCGACAACGTCGGCTACCTCGTCTTCCCGATGGCGATCGCCTTCGTCGGCATGCTCGCCTCAATCGTCGGCTCGTTCTTCGTGCGCGCCGGTGACTCCACCGACAGCCACGCCCTCTCGAAGGCGCTCCACATGGGCACCAACATCGCGATGGGCCTCACCATCGTCGCGACCTTCATCGTCGCCTACCTCGTGTTTGACGGTGACGACCAGAAGCCCTGGGGAATCGCGGTCGCCGTGGTCGGCGGCCTGCTCGTCGGCTGGGCCCTCGGCAAGACCGCCGAGTACTACACCTCCGACGCTTTCAACCCAGTCAAGAAGATCGCCAAGCAGTCCGAAACCGGACCGGCCACGACGGTGCTCTCAGGCGTCTCCACCGGCATGGTGTCGGTGGCCGCCTCGGTCGGCCTCATCGTCATCGGCGTACTCGTCGCCTGGTGGGGCGGCGACCAGGCCTTCGGCGAAGCCACGATCCCCGGCGGCATCTACGGCATCGCCGTGGCCGCGATCGGCATGCTCGCCACCACCGGAGTCGTCGTCTCGGTTGACGCCTACGGTCCGATCTCCGACAATGCCGGTGGCATCGCCGAGATGGCCCACCTTGACCCCTCGGTGCGCAAGGTCACCGATGCCCTCGACTCGCTTGGCAACACCACCGCCGCCATCGCCAAGGGCTTCGCCGTCGGCTCTGCCGCTCTCACCGCACTCGCGCTCTTCAAGAGCTTCGAGTACGCGGTCAAGGCCGCCGGGGGCAGCCTCGACCTCAACGTCGGCGAAGTGGACGCCTTCATCGGCCTCTTCATTGGCGCCGGACTCCCGTTCCTCTTCGCCGCGCTCACCATCGACGCTGTCGGTCGCGCCGCCAACAAGATGATCGAGGAGGTGCGTCGACAGTTCCGTGAGATCCCGGGTCTGCGCGAGGGCGCCGAAGGTGTGATCCCAGACTCGGCGCGCTGTGTCGCGATCTCCACTGAGGCCTCGCTTCGCGAGATGCTCGTGCCCGGCGGACTCGCCGTCATCGTTCCGCTCGTGGTCGGGTTCATCTCGGTGAACGCGCTCGGCGGCCTCCTGGCCGGTGTGCTCGTGTCCGGCTTCGCGATCGCCATCTTCATGGCGAACGCCGGTGGCGCCTGGGACAACGCGAAGAAGTACATCGAGGCCGGCAACCACGGCGGCAAGGGCTCCGACCCGCACAAGGCCGCAGTGGTGGGCGACACCGTCGGCGACCCGTTCAAGGACACCTCAGGCCCCGCGATGAACATCCTCATCAAGGTGATGACCATCGTGGCGCTGGTGTTCGCCTCGGCCTTCGTCTGATCAGTCCGTTCCGAAGGGCCCGGTCCACCGAGTGTGGGCCGGGCCTTTCGACGTTCTCCGGCCGATTCAGTCGGAGGCGGAGGCGACGAAATCGATGAGTCGCTCGACTGCCCCGACGAGTTCCGGTTCAAGATCAGCGAACGACGACACCTGGGCGATCAACCGAACCCAGAAGCCCTCCTCAGACTCCCCGAGCGCCGCGCAGACCCCCGCCTTCCACGGCGTCCCAAGCGGCACCTCGGGCCACGCCTCGCGACCGATCAACCGCGGCCGGATCCCAGCCCACACATCGACGAACGGGTGACCCGTCACCAACACGTTCGGATCGCTCACCGAGGCAGCGATGCGGCTCTCCTTCGAACCTGGCACGAGATGGTCGAGAAGCACCCCGAGTCGGCGACCCGGGCCCGGTTCGAACTCGGCCACGGCGGCGGCGAGATCATCAGCACCGTGGAGGGGCTCCACCACCACCGCCAGTTCGCGCAGCTCGTCACCCCAGATGTGCTCAAGGAGCTCGGCGTCATGGCGACCCTCCACCCAGATCCGGTGCGGTCGCGCCACCTGGGCGCGACCAGGCGCTGACAGCACTGCCCCAGCCGCCGACCTGCGTTGGGTCGCCGCTGGAGCGGTTCGCGGCCGCACCAACGTCACCGGGCGGCCCTCGAGCAGGAATCCCCCGGGTTTCCAGCCGAAGTGCCGAAGGTGTTGGTTGCGATCACGCAGGGTCACTCCCTCATGCGACCACCGCACAACATCACCGACATAGCCACTCGAGCGATCCTCGACGACGAGACCACTCTCAATCTCCACCTCGGGATACCGCGGACGGGAGCGCTGCTCAGCGAACTCCTCGAGGATGTCGCGTTCGGGTCGCCGAGGCATCCACCCAGCGTGTCACGGGAACCGTTTCGAGCGCCGGACCGTCGAAAGGTGCATGACACGACGTGCCGACCCGCACCGCTCCCGCCCACAACTCCGCCGCCTGAGCGCACTGCTCCCGCTCGCCGCTCTCACCTTCGCTGCCTGCTCAGGAGGCGATGACTCGGGCGCGCCCATGCCAGCCGAGTCGTACGACAGCGCCGATTGGGCAACCAGCGACGCCGGATTGCCCGCCGAGAACGCTGAGTTCGCCGCACTTGAGGAGGCGTCCACGACGCCAACGAACTCGCTCATCATCAATGAGCAGCGAAGCGTCATCCTCCGAAGCGACGTCACCATCGAGACACCCGATGTGTCGGCCGCCATCGGACGCGTCCAACGACTCGTCGCCTCCCAGAGCGGCCTGATCACCTCGATCTCCGTCGAGAGCGGCGCCGATCGGGGCTGGGCGTGGATGGTGGTTCGGGTACCGCCCGACCGTCTCGACACGGTGCTCGGTGCCCTCTCCGACGACACCGAACTCGGACGGGTCATCTCGGAGAGTCGCAGCGCCGACGATGTCACCGGCCAGCTCGTCGAGCTCGAGGTGCGCATCGACAACCTCCGCGAGTCGATCGCCACCGTGCGCCGCATCATGGCCGAGGCCGTCGACATCGGTGACGTCGTCCTTCTCGAAGCCGAACTCAACCGCCGACAGACCGACCTTGAGATCATGCTCGCCCGACAAGCCGACCTCGACGGTCACGTCGAGATGGCCACCGTGCACCTCAACCTCCAGCAGCCCGATACGCCGACCGCACCCGATGACCGCAACCCGGTCATCCTCGGGCTGATCGACGGATGGACCGCGATGATCGGACTGCTCGCTGCCCTCGCCTACGCCGCCGCCGCGGGCGCCCCGCTCATCATCGCGGCGACGACCGGAGCGATCATCCTGATGCGACGTCGACGGCACCCCGCCGAGAGCGCCAACCCTGCGGGGTGAGCACCAGATCCAAGAGACCGAGGTTCGGCAGATCGAACGGCGCCCGACGCCCGGTATGCGCCACCACCTCGGGTAACTCGAGGAGCTCGGGACCGGTCAGCGACCAACGATGCCAGCGGATCGCGGGCACCTCGACCAGCGTCGTCGTCGGGCGACCGCCGAGTTCGATCACGCCGTGCACCACGCCCGACTGCGAGTAGCCGTCGGCCAGCTCCTCGGGATCAGCGGTCGCGTACCACTCGAGGTCAACCGCCACCGGAGTAGGAACACCGTGGCCCCGGCCGAGCGCCTCATCCGGATCGTCAAGGGCGGCCCCCATGGTCTCGTTGCCGATCGTCCACTGCGCGAGCGGCACCTCGCACACGTGCTCCGCCCACAATTGCTCGCCCTTCACGAGACCCCAATCGGGCCGCGCCCGCACCTCGAAGTCAGCCACATGGATGAGCGGAGCATCGGGCACGATCACCGCCGACCAGTACCAGAGCCGGCGGCCGACCAGCCGATGGGCGCAGATGACCCCCGTCTCGCCGTCGGGTTCCCAGGCGGCGAAGACCCACTCGTCGACGAAACCGTCGTGAGGACCCTCGTCGGTGGCGGTCACCGGCATCGCGGGCAGACTAGGCCGATGAGCGCCGACACCGCCCCGGACCGGATCCGATACCTGTCCCTCGCTTGGATCCGAGAGCTGTCAGCCGCCGTCGCCGAGAGCGAGCGACTCGCTGAACTGGCCGCCGAGCACCGCGTCGCCGTCACCCAGATCGTGACCGACACCCCGGAGGGCGACGTCGCCTATCACCTGCGGGTCGCCGACGGTTCGGCTGTCTTCGGCGCCGGACCCGCCGACGACGAGGACATCCGGATGCAACAGGACTGGGACACGGCGGTGGCCGTCGCGACCGGTGAGCTCAACGCACAGGAAGCCTTCGTAACCGGACGCATCCTCCTCACCGGTGACCGGGAGCTCCTCATGGCATCCCTCGACGTGTTCGCAGCGCTCGACTCGGTGTTCGCCGAGGTTCGCACGCGCACCGACTACGCCTGAGGTCCACGCGGGCCTCCCCACCTACGATCGACGTATGCCGATCCATCTGCGCGCCGAAGCCGGCGACTACGCCCCGAACGTCCTCTGCCCCGGCGACCCGGTGCGGGCCACCTATATCGCCGAGACCTTCTTCGACCCCGGCTTCCGCTGTGTGAACAGCGAGCGCGGCATGCTCGGCTACACCGGCACCTTCGACGGTCGTCCGATCAGCGTGCAGACCACCGGAATGGGCTGCCCCTCAGCGGGGATCGTCTTCGAGGAACTCGTCATGCTCGGCGCCAAACGGCTCGTGCGCGTCGGCACCTGTGGCGGCCTCGGCGACGGTATGCGCATGGGCGACACGGTGATCGCTCTCGCCACCAGCACCGACGACGCCACCCCGCTGCGTTACGCCCAGATGGCCGGCTACTCGCCGACCGCCACCCACGGCCTCGTCGAGTCGGCGGTGGCTCTCTCACGCGAAGCCGGAGCGACGGTTCACGTCGGGCCGATCGTGACCAGCGGGCTCTTCTACGACTCCGACCCGACCACGTTCGCCACCTGGAAGCGGCTCGGCCATATCGGGGTCGAAATGGAGGCCGCGATGATGTACACCGTCGCCGCCGTGCACCGTTTGGAGGCGCTCGCGTTGATGACCGTCTCCGATGTCCTCGGAGAGGACGGCGAGTCGGTTCGAATCAGCGACGAGGAGTTGCGTCGCGGAGTCGACTCGATGATGCGGATCGCCTGCCGGGTCGCCGTCGGCGACTGAGACGCCGAATCAGATCAGGCCGAGCTCGCGCACCGCGTCGCGCTCCTCGACGAGCTCACCCGCCGTGGCGTCGATCTTGGCGCGGCTGTACTCACCGATCTCGAGACCCTGGACGATCTCGTACTTCCCGTCACGGCACACGCACGGGAACGACGAGATGATGCCCTCGGGCACGCCGTAGGAGCCATCCGACGGAATCGACATCGACACCCAATCACCCTCGGCAGTGCCGAGCGACCAGGAGCGGATGTGGTCAACCGCCGCGTTCGCCGCCGAGGCCGCCGACGAGGCTCCACGCGCGTCGATGATCGCGGCGCCGCGCTTGGCGACCGTCGGGATGAAGGTCTGGTCGACCCACTCGTGATCACCGACCGCCTCGTAGGCGTTGCGGCCCGCGACCTCGCAATGGAAGAGGTCGGGATACTGGGTGGTCGAGTGATTGCCCCAGATGGTCATCCGGCGCACGTCGTTGACGCTGGCGTCGAGACGCTGGGCGATCTGGGTCACCGCACGGTTGTGATCAAGCCGAGTCATCGCGGTGAAGCGGCCGGGATCGAGATCGGGGGCGTTCGACATGGCGATCAACGCGTTCGTGTTGGCCGGGTTTCCGACCACGAGCACCTTCACATCGCGCTTCGCCGACCGCGACAGCGCCTCACCCTGCGGCTTGAAGATCCCACCGTTGGCCGAGAGGAGATCCGAGCGCTCCATGCCCGCCTTGCGCGGCATCGCGCCGACGAGCAGGGCGACATCGGCGTCACCGAACGCGACATCGGCGTCGTCGGTGCAGGTGATCGAGTCGAGGAGCGGAAAGGCCGAGTCGTCAAGCTCCATGCGCACACCCTCGAGGGCGCCGAGCGCCGGCGTGATTTCAAGCAACTGCAGAGCAATGGGGGTGTCGGGGCCGAGCATCGAACCCGATGCGATCCGGAACAGGAGCGAGTAGCCGATCTGGCCAGCGGCGCCGGTGACTGCGACACGAACAGGAGCGGTGGAGGAGGTCATGGCGCGAGCGTAGGCCCGACGCCTCCCCCCTCACCAACCGCGCGTGGCGCTGACCCTTACTGGCCGGTGACGTCGCGGATGAGATTGGCGTAGAAGACCTGCCCGTCAGCGGCGAGGTGGATGCCATCGCCGGCGAAACAGTCCCCGACGCAGTTCCGCGCCTCCGCCTCCCAGTCGATCACGATGAGGTTGTCATCGGCCTCGGCGTCTCGCGCCTTCAAGATGTCGTTGTTGTGATCGCGCCACGCGAGGTCACCGCGAACGGTGAGCATGATGACGGGCACCTCTGACAGCGGCTCAAGGAAGGCGTCGAGGGTCTCCTCGGAGAAATAGCCATTCGTGCCGAGGTGCACGACCACGGCCTGGCCGAACACCGAAGCGTCACGCAACTGCTGCATGAACGGCACCGTGTCTTTCATTTGGCGGCTCTGCTGAGCGTTCACCGTGTAGCCGCGCTCAGCGAGGATCGGAGCGGCGCCGAGCATGACCGAGTCACCGATCGCCAGATATGGGATCGGCTCGCGCGCTGGGGCGACGCTGATCGGCGGCACGGTGGTGGTCGCCTCGCTCGCCGGATCAGCCGTCGGATCCGGGGGCGGCTCGGCATCACCCTCGGTGATCGGCGCCGCATCGGCCACCGTCGTCGCGGTGACCGGTGAGTCGGCGAGCAGTTCGGAGATGTCGGTGACCGAGGAGGAGCCGACGAGGATGCTCTGCTCGATCTCGTTGAGTTCAAGATCGGCCGTCGCCACCCGCACGCCCGAGACGAGCGAGAGCACGACAACCAGCGTCGCCGCCACGCCGGCGATCCGTCGCGGCCCAGCCGCGGCGCGACGGCGGAACCGGCGCCACCTCTCGGCGAGATCGCCCCGACGGATCGGTGTTTCGAGGAACCGGTAAGAGGCCTCGGCCACCAGCACCGTCACGACCATGGCGAAGACGAACTGCGAGAGGGACAGCGCCCGGCCGGCGACCCCACGAATGATCTGGTAGATCGGCCAGTGGTAGAGGTAGAGCCCGTACGACCGAGTGCCGACCCACAGCAGGGGCGAAGCTCCAAGCAGACGTCCGGTGAACGACCGACGATGGGCGATCGCGGCGATCACCGCGACCGTCGCGAGGCCAGTCAGCACGAACCCTCCACGGAAGAGCCCGGTGTCAGCCACGGTGGCCTCAGCAACGCGGTCGTCGATCACGAAGTGGTACCGCACGGCCGCGAGCGCGAGACCGACCAGGCCGAGTAGGGCGAACAGATCGAGCAGAAGCCCTCGGCGCGCCATGGGGCCGCGCATCACCGCGACCGGCCGCCACAGCATCGCCATGGCCGCGCCGAGCAGCAATCCGGTCGAGCGGGTAATCGTCGAGAGGTAGAGCGTGTCGGCCTTGGCGATACACCGATCACCGAACGTCCAGTACGCCTCAGGGGTGACGGCGCACTCCCCGATCGGCCCGCCGTGAACCGCGATCGAGGTCACGAGCGTGACGACGACGACCACGCCGAGCATCCACAGCACCGGTCGGGCCACACGGCGAGTGCCGCCGCGCAACACAACAGCCATGACGATCGGCCAGACCAGGTAGAACTGTTCCTCCACCGCGAGGCTCCACAGGTGTCGGAGCGGGGCGAAGTCGCCGGAGGAGGCGTACCCCGCCCCCACCCAGATCTGGAACCAGTTCGACACATAGAAGAACCCGGCGATGAGATCGCCACGGACCTTGCCGAGGGCCTCGGGTCGAAAGAGCGTCGTGTAAATCGACAGGGCGACCATGACAGCGAAGAGCGCTGGCAGCAGACGTCGCGCACGACGCATCCAAAAGGCGCCGAGATCGATGCGACCATCGCGCTCGCGCTCAGCCATCAGCAGCAGTGTGATGAGGTAACCCGAGATGACGAAGAACACCTCGACGCCGAGGAAACCGCCCGGCAACCACGACGGATCGGCGTGATAGATCATCACCGCGATCACCGCGAGCGCGCGCAGACCGTCGAGCCCCGGCAGGTAGGGCACGCTGCTGATCGTCACCCGGCGGGGACGCTCGACGTGGGACGTCGCGGACATGGCCTCCCAGTATCGCCCCGGGGTGGCCCGATCGGCCGTCAGTGACGGAAGTGGCGGCGCCCGGTGAACACCATCGCCACCCCCGCCTCGTCCGCCGCCGCGATGACCTCGTCGTCGCGAACGCTGCCTCCGGGTTGGATGACCGCTTTCACCCCGGCCGCGACCGCCGCGTCGAGACCATCACGGAACGGGAAGAACGCGTCACTCGCGCACACCCCTCCCACAGCCCGGCCGTCAGCCCGACCAGCCGCGATACGCGCCGAATCGAGTCGGTTCTGCTGGCCGGCTCCGATCCCGAACGCCTGCAAATCGCGGGCATAGACGATCGCGTTGGAACTCACCGCGGCGCACACCCGCCAAGCGAAACGAAGATCAGCCCACAGCGCCTCGTCGGGCTCGGTCGCCGTCACCACCCGCCAGTCAGCGTCGTCGAGCACGACCGCGTCGGGGGTCTGCACCAACAAGCCGCCGCCGATCGGACGCACATCGACGCGCCACTCCCCCGGTGCTGGCGCCGACAGCACCCTGAGGTTCGGCTTCGCGGCGAACACCTCGAGCGCCCCCTCCTCGAACGATGGGCCGACCACGACCTCGGTGAAGACCGGCGCCAACGCCTCGGCCATGGCAGCGGTCACCGGTCGGTTCGCCGCGACGATTCCTCCGAACGCGCTCACCGGGTCGCAGGCGTTCGCCCGCTCATAAGCAACGGCGATGTCGTCGGCCACCGCCACCCCGCACGGGTTCGCGTGCTTCACGATCACCACCGCGGGGCGATCGAAACCGTGAGCCAGCCGGGTGGCCGACTCCGTGTCGTAGAGGTTGAGATAGCTGAGCGCTTTGCCCTGATGCTGGACCGCAGCATCCCACCATCCGCCTGAGGAGGTGGTGTCTCGGTAGCGGGCGCCAACCTGATGTGGGTTCTCCCCATAACGGAGCACCTCGGCACGCTCGAGCGACAGGTGCATGGTCGGCGGAAGCGGATCGTCATCGGAGCCTGTCTCGTCGAGCCAGCGAACGATCGCCGCGTCGTAAGCAGCGGTGGTCGAGAAGGCGTCGCGGGCCAGTCGCCGGCGCGTCGCCTCACCCACCTCCCCAGTCGACGTGATCTCATCGAGCACCGGCGCGTAGTCGGCCGGGTTGACGACCACAGCGACATGGGCGTGATTCTTCGCCGCCGCTCGCACCATCGCTGGGCCGCCGATATCGATGAGCTCGATCCCAGGGTCGGAGGAGAACGGATACAGGTTCACCACCACGAGATCGATCGGCTCAATGCCGTGGGCCTCCATGTCGGCCACATGCTCAGCATCCGTCGGGTCGGCGAGCAGGCCGCCATGGACCCGAGGATGAAGGGTCACCACTCGATGCCCAAGGATCGCCGGCACACCGGTCAGATCAGCGACATCGGTGACCTCGACGCCGTTCGCGGCGATCTCTCGCGCCGTCCCACCACTCGAGACGATTCTCCAGCCAAGAGCATGGAGCGCCGAGGCGAACTCGGCCACACCCGACTTGTCGAAGACGGAGAACAACGCGGTGGGCACGAGAGGAACCTAGACGGCGCCCGGGTTGACGTTCTGTACGGCCCGGCATCGGGGCCTCGGACTACAGCGCGGCGACGATCTCCGCCATCAACTCGCCCGCCTCGGTCGGGTTCTGACCGACCCGAACACCCGCCGCGGCGAGGGCGTCCATCTTGCCCTGGGCCGTGCCCTTGCCGCCGGAGACGATCGCCCCGGCGTGTCCCATCTTCTTGCCAGCCGGAGCGGTGACCCCTGCGATGTAGGCGCTCATCGGCTTCGAGACGTTGGCTGCGATGAACTCCGCCGCCTCCTCCTCAGCTGATCCGCCGATCTCGCCGATCATGATGATCGCGTGGGTCTCGGGGTCGGCCTCGAACTCGCGAAGGCAGTCGATGAAGTTCGTACCGGGCACCGGATCGCCGCCGATGCCGACGCAGGTCGACACGCCGATCCCCTTCTCCTTCAACTCATGGAGGGCCTGGTAAGTGAGGGTGCCCGAACGGCTCACGATGCCGACGTTCGGACCATCCGCGCTCGGGGGCAAGGCGATCTCACCAGCGGTGATCCCGATATTGCACTTACCGGGGCTGATGATGCCCGGGCAGTTCGGGCCGAGCAGGCGAGTACCCGGATAGTCGCGCACGAGGGTGTTGAAGACCTTCGCCTCATCTTGAGCAGGGATGCCCTCGGTGATGCAGACCACGAACCCGACACCCGCGGCTGCCGCCTCGAGGATCGCGGCCGGAGCGGCCTTCGGCGGCACAGCGACGAACGAGGCGTCGGCACCGGTAGCGGCCACGGCCTCAGCGACCGAGTCGAAGACGGGAATGCCCTCGACGTCTTGACCCCCCTTCCCGGGGGTGACCCCGGCGACCACGTTGGTGCCGTAATCCCGATTACGAAGGCCGTGATACTTGCCTTGGCCTCCGGTCAGACCCTGAACGATCACCTTGGTGTCGGCGTTGACGAAGATCGACATGTTGATACCCGCTTCTTCCTAGACGTTCCGATTCAGTTCTTGCCAGCGAGGGCCACGGCCGCGCGCGCCGCGTCGAGCATGGTGGCTTCGGACCGCAGCCGCGACTCCGGGATACCGGCCTCAGCGAGGATGCGACGGCCCTCCTCAGCGTTGGTGCCGTCGAGGCGGATCACGATCGGCGCGCGCAACTCGACACGGCCGAGCGCCTCGACGATGCCTTTAGCGACCTCCTCACCGCGGGTGATGCCACCGAAGATGTTGATGAAAATCGACCGAACATCCTGATCGAAGTTGATCACCTCGAGAGCGGCCGCCATCACATCGGCATTGGCACCGCCGCCGATATCAAGGAAGTTCGCCGCAGTGCCACCCACCTGGTTGACAACGTCGAGGGTCGACATCGCGAGACCAGCTCCGTTGGCGATGATTCCGACCGAGCCCTCGAGACCGATGTATTGCAGTCCGTTGCGCTTCGCGAGCTGCTCACGATCGTCGAGCACCTCGGTCGCGGCGTACGCCTCCCACTCCGGATGACGGAAGGCGGCGTTCGAGTCGAGGCTTACCTTCGCGTCGAGGGCGTGCACCTCGCCGGTCGGCTTCAAAATGAGCGGGTTGATCTCCGCGAGATCGCAGTCACCCTCGGTGAAGCAGCGATAGAGCTTCACCAAGATGTCAGCAGCGCCGTCGAGGGCGCGCTCGGGAAGCTTCGCGTCGACAGCCGCCTGGCGAGCCGTCGCGAGATCGAGACCGTCCACCGGATCGATATACAACTTCACGATCGCGTCGGGATCGCTCTCGGCAACCGCCTCGATCTCGACACCGCCCTGGGCCGAGAGCATCAGGAGGTGCTTCTTCGCGGCGCGGTCGAGGGTGAAGCTCGCGTAGTACTCCTCCTCGATGTCCGAGGCGTGCTCCACCCAGAGTCGCTCGACAAGGTGACCCTTGATGTCCATACCGAGGATGTTCCCGGCGTGGAGCCGCACCTCGTCGGCATCGGCGGCGAGCTTGATACCGCCCGCCTTTCCTCGTCCGCCGACTTGCACCTGTGCCTTGACGACGACCGGGTAGCCGGCTCCCTCGGCGGCTGCGACCGCCTCGTCGACGGTGAGGGCGACGTCGCCCGCGCTCACCGGGATGTCGTAGCGGGCGAAGTACTGCTTGCCCTGATATTCGAACAGATCCACGTGTCAGTCCTCTCGTTCGTCGAGTGCGGATTCGAGCCAAGAGCTGATGCCCTTCAGCGAGGCTCCGGGTTGGAAGATCTCGGCAACACCTTGTTCTCGAAGCGCCCTGGCATCGGCATCGGGGATCACCCCGCCGCCGAAGACGAGCACATCAGAGAGTCCTCGATCACCGAGTTCGGACATGACCCGGGGGAAGAGGGTGAGATGCGCCCCCGAGAGAAGGGAGAGACCCACCGCATCGGCGTCCTCTTGGAGCACCGTCTCAGCGATCTGCTCTGGGGTCTGGTGAAGGCCGGTGTAGATGACCTCGAAACCGTGGTCGCGTAACGCCCGGGTGATGGTCTTGGCCCCTCGATCGTGGCCGTCGAGGCCCGGCTTGCCCACAACGACGCGATAGGGACGCTTCACAAGTGAATGACCCTATTCGCTGCGCCGGCGGCACGACCAACCGGCGACTCCTCGCGGATCCCCCTTTCGCAACCCACCGATCGGTGTTGTGATACCGATCTGGTATCGTGCCTCGCATGGCCTTCACTCTGCGCACTGACCCTGCGCTCGAAGCTGCCCTGACGGCCCTAGCCGAATCGGAGTCCATCTCCCGTCAAGAAGTGATCAGGAGAGCAGTTATGGAACGATTCGAACGCGCGGGCCACCGCGACGCGGTCTCAGAGTCCGCCTCGCGGATGATCGATCGATGGGGCGACGTGCTCGATCGACTCGGTTCCGAATGAGCAGCGCTACCTATCTCGATCTCGACGACATCCTCGGATTGATCCGACTCCTCGATGTCGGTCCGGTGCGCGACCTCGGCCTCATCGATTCGGCCGTCGCCCGCCCGAGATCCTCCGCCTTCGGAGAAGATGCCTACCCGACGATCGAGTTGAAGGCCGCTGCCCTTCTGCACTCGCTCGCCGCTAATCACGGTCTCGTCGACGGCAACAAACGTCTTGCCTGGTTGTCAACGACGGTCTTCTGCGACATCAACGGCCTCGAGTGCGAACTCGGCGACTCCGAGGCCTTCGACCTGGTCTGGGAAGTCGCCGCTGGACTCAACGATCTCGATGCCATCGCAGCTCGACTCAAGCTCCGGCCGTCAGATGGCGCGCGGACAACCTGAGCGACCACACTGTCGTGGTGCGCCTCCCCGAGTTCCGCAGCCCCCTCGCGAGAGCGGTCCTTCCCGTCGTCGGCGGTCTCATCGTCCTCGCGCTAATCGGCTCCTTCACCTGGGGAATGGCCGCGGTGATCTCATCGGGAGGCGCGGAGAGTTCCGAGCGGCTCGCACCCTCCACCTTCACGGTCGGCAACGTCGAGTTCCTGAGCGACCTCGTGGAGTCCGATGGCCCCCTCCTCTTCGCCGAGCTCGGCACCCCGGTTGGCGCTCGCTCAATCGTGATCGACCACATCGGTGACGATCCAGCACTCGGCTGGCGGGTCTACTGGGCCTATCCGGCTGACCGAGGTCCGGAGTGCATCGTCGAGCAGGTCCTCGGCACCGACCGGTTCATCGACTGCGATGGGCGAGAGATCACCGTCGACCAGCTGTCGCCACCCGACACGGGGGTTCGCCCGGTCGTCTACGACTCGACACGACTTGAGATCGACCTGCGCGGGGTCGCCTCCGACTAACCCGACCTTGTCGGCTCAGACCGTCTCGACAGCGCCCAACAGGCGCTCGACGAAAATCTCGCAGTGCTCCTCGATGCGGCTGCGCTTGATCAGCAGACCGCCGACCACATCCGCCCCGGTCGACCCGAGAGCATTCGAGAGTCGGTCAAGGCTCTTGCCCGCGTCAAGGGCATAGGTGAGGAACCCAGCGATTCGCTTGCCTCGCATCGTCGGCAGATTCGCGATCTCAGCCGCCGCCCACGGCGCCTGTCCGACCACGAAGAGCCCGTGCGTCCAGGTGCCGACCAGCACGACATCGGCCTGCTGGATGGATGCCAAGTCGGGTCGGCGCACCCTCGACAGGCCGGTGACCGACCAACCCTCCTGGGTGAGACCGTCGGCGATCCGCTCCGCCGCACGGGTGGTGTTGCCGGTGAGACTCTCGACAAGCAGTGCTGCCTTCATCGGCACCATTCAACCAGAACCGACGTCCGCGAGATCAGCCACGACGAGTGAGCGGGGCCCAAGCGAGGGCGAGGTGCTTGGCGCCGACACCGGCGAAGTTGACCACGGCCTCCGCTCGATCGCCTGATCCCGTGATCTCGATGATGACGCCCTCGCCGAAGGCGGGATGTGTCACATCGTCACCCACTCGGAACCCGATCTCGTGAGCGTTCGAGCGCTCAGCGGGCTTGGAACCAGCGCGCATCGCCTCGTCGACCACCCGCTCGCGGTGTGCCTCATCGCTCGCCCGATCGACCGCTCGCCTCCGATACCCGGGCACTGTCGACCGCGCCGAGCCCCACTCGGCCCGCGATGACAAGCGCGACGACCCGAGGCCACCGTCGGAGTCACCGCGCACGTCGAAAAGCTCCGATGGGATCTCATCGAAGAACCGCGACGGCGGGTTGTATTGCGTCGAGCCGAAGAGCATTCGCGACCACGAGTGAGTCATGTGCAGTTGCTGCATCGCGCGGGTGATGCCGACATAGGCGAGGCGTCGCTCCTCCTCCATCTCGTCGGGGTCGGTGAGGGCGCGGTGATGCGGGAACACTCCCTCCTCAACGCCGATCAGAAACACGTAGGGGAACTCGAGTCCCTTTGCCGCGTGCAGGGTCATGAGCACGACTCGGTCGTCACCGGCGAGCTCGTCGGTATCGGCGACCAGCGCGACCTGCTCGAGGAACTCATCGATGCGGGTGAACTCCCGAGCAGAGCCGACCAGTTCGCCGAGGTTCTCGATGCGACCGTGAGATTCGACCGTGTCGATTTCCTCGAGTTCGGCCAGATAGCCCGACTGCTCGAGCACGGCCTGCAGCACATCGCCCGGTCCGAGGTCGTCGGCCTCGGGGGCGGGGTTGTCCATCGCGGCGCGAACCTCGTCGATGAGCCGACAGAACGACTCGAGGCCCTTCGAGGCCCGACCCCCGACACCCGCCTCCGTCGCCCTCCGACAGGCATCAAGGAAGGTGATGCCCTCGGCGGCCGCGAACTCGTCGAGTCGAGCGACGCTGGTGTCGCCAATGCCGCGCTTCGGCACGTTGAGCACCCGCTTGACGCTCACCTCATCGGCCGGATTGACGACCGCTCGGAGATACGCCAGCGCGTCCTTGATCTCTCGACGGTCATAAAAACGTGTGCCCCCCACCACCTGATAGGGCACGCCGAGACGCATGAACGCCTCCTCGACCACCCGACTCTGCGCGTTCGTCCGATAGAGCACGGCGATGTCGTTCCAAGCGGCACCCCGCTCAGCGGACAACCCTCGTGCGGTCGACGCCACCCAAGTCGACTCATCGCCCTCGTCGGTGGCGAAATATCGAACGATCCGCTCGCCCTGGCCGGAGTCGGTCCACAGGTCTTTGTCCTTGCGGCCGACGTTGTTGACAATCACTGCGTTCGCCGCATCGAGGATGGTTTGGGTGGAGCGATAGTTCTGGCTGAGAACGATCATCGTGACGTCAGCGAAGGCGTCCTCGAACTGCATGATGTTGCGGAGGTCCGCACCACGGAAGCGATAGACGCTCTGATCGCTGTCGCCCACCACCGTGACGTTGTGCTCGGCGGCCGGGTCGTCGGCTGCGGCCAACTGCAGAACGATCTCGTTCTGCGCGAGGTTGGTGTCTTGGTACTCGTCGACGAGCAGGTGCGTGAATCGACGCCGGTACTCCTCGAGCACATCGGGGTGCTCACGGAAGAGCCGCACCACGTTGACGAGGAGATCGTCGAAGTCCATCGAACCTGACCGCTCGAGGCGGGCCTGGTATTCGGCGTAGATGTCGGCGTGCTTGCGCTGGAAGATGTCGTCGGCTCGCGCGACAGCCTGATGCGGGTCGACGAGCTCATTTTTCAAGAGCGAGATGTGAGCGTGCACCGCGCGCGAGGCGAAACGTTTCGCGTCGAGACCGAGATCGCGGACCACGTAACCGGTGAGGCGGACGGCGTCGGCCTGGTCGTAAATGGAGAAGTTGCGCGGGTAGCCGATCCGGTCACCGTGAGCGCGCAGAATTCGCACACATGCGGAGTGGAAGGTACTCACCCACATCGCTTTGATCACGGGCCCAACCAGCCCAGCGACGCGTTCGCGCATCTCGCTCGCTGCCTTGTTAGTGAAGGTGATGGCGAGGATCGACGTGGGATGCACGCCGGATCGCACGAGGTGAGCGATGCGATGGGTGAGCACCCGCGTCTTGCCCGAACCGGCGCCAGCCACCACCAGCAGCGGACCGCCGGGGTGGACGACGGCGTCGTACTGATCGGGGTTGAGGCCCTCGAGCAATGCGTCGACGGTCGGGTCCGGGACCGACAGAGGGAGTTGCCCGGAATCCGACATGGACCGTCGATCCTACGACGGGGGTGTCATCCGCGGGGGCCAGTCCCCGCGGATGATCAACGGATCACGGCGACCGGGCAATGGGCGTAGGAAGCCGCGAGAGCGCTCGTCGACCCGAGCACGAGCTCGCGCCATGCGCCACGTCCGCGCGAACCAAGGACGAGGAGATCGAACTCCCTCGACGCATCGGCCAATGCCAAGCCGGGCTTACCGCGGAGCGGAACTCGCTCCACCTCGATGCCCCGGGGAGGGTCACCCGCCGCCTCGATCACCGCGTCGATCGCCGACAGCGCTCCACGATCGAGACCCTCCATGTCGACGACAAGTCCCGCGTACCAACCCCCGACAACAACCGGCGGAAACGTCGCGTGTGCCACGGTGATCTGCTCGACTCCAGGAAGGGAGAAGGCCCAACGAAGGGCTCGCACCGACTCGTTGTCCCCCTCGTCGAGATGATGATCGTCAACCCCGACGAGCACTCGTCGAGCGGTGTTCCCGCTCTCACCGCGATCAACCAGCACCGGTCCCGAAGCGTGGTGAAGCACGAAACTCGCCGTGGAACCAAGGATCATCGACATGCGACCCGAACCCCGGTGAGCAACCGCCACGACCGTTCCTTCGCTCGACTCGGCACTCAGCGCAAGGCCGGCGTGACCCCGGAGGACACGACCGGACACTCGGGCATCCCCCGCTTGCTCAACCACACCGTCAACATGGCGACGCGCGGCCGCTTCCAGGTCAGCCGGATCAACGACGGTCGCGATGTCGTACCCGACCATGACCGGAAGATCCCAAACGTGGACTACTTCGATCTGATCATCGGACCCCGCGACAGCGAGGACCCGCTCCAACAACTGCGCGCCGTTCTCCGACCCGTCGACGCCGACGAGCCACCGGCGAACCTCACCTGACATCGCGCCACCTCCTCACCGTGTATCTGCCGGACCCGACGAGCGTCGGAGCCCTAACGCAATAGTGCCCCCGGCAAAGCCGGGGGCACTAGGGCAGAAGGTCACTGCGTCGGGGGGATCAGTGACCCGCTCCCGGACCCCGGTGGCGGGCCTCGCCGTGGCCGCCTCCACCACCGTCACGACGGCCACCCATCCGCTCGGCCAACCCGGCGGTGTTCACCCGCTCGGTCACTCGATCGGTCATCTCAGCAAGTCGATCGGCCGCCTCGTCCTCAGTGAGGGAGCCATCGGCGACGTGCTCGGCGAGATGAGCCTCGGCCTCGTCAACCAGCGCAGCGACAAGATCGTCGGTGCTCACCCCGTTCGCCTCAGCGACCTCGGCGAGGGTGCTGCCCGCGGCGAGCTCGCCCCGAAGGGTTTCGGCGTCAATTCCGAGCAGCTCGGTCACGACCTCGGAGTGAGCGCCGAGTGCGCGGCCACCTCGCTGACCCTCACCGCGTCTGGGCAGCGTCGCAGCGAGGTGCTCCGAGACCGCATCGGCCTGCTCGCCGTCGATCGTCGTGTCGTCGACGAGAGGCTGCAGCGCATCCCGAAGCCGCTCCGAACGGGCAACGCCCTGGTATTCACTGTCGACCGAGCCGACCATCGGGGCGTCAGCGGCACTCGTCAATCCCGGCACGCCGGCAGCGAATCCGATGGCGCCTCCGGCCACTAGACCCGCGGTGACCGTAACGATGCTCTTGCGGTTGAACTTCATGTTCCCATCTCCAGTCCCGGTGGACCCTGCGTCCTCCGATGAAGCCCACTCTCGGACTCACGGTTGAGAAGGAAACGTGACTGGGGTGAGAGTCAGGTGAGAGCGTCGCCGGCCCGCTCGTGTTGGTTGGCAACGGGTCGCAGCCGCAACGAGACCTCGGTGCCACCTCCTGAGCGATCGGAGATCGACACCGTCCCGCCGTTGGCACGCGCCACCTCGGCGACGATCGCGAGTCCGAGCCCCGACCCCGGCAGCGATCGGGCCGCATCAGTGCGGTGGAACCGATCGAATACTCGAGAGCGCTCCTCCGCTGGAATGCCAGGTCCGCGATCGGAGACCGTGATCTCCCCGGCGGAGACCCGCACGTCGAGCGGTCCACCCGTCGTATCGAACTTCGCCGCGTTGTCGAGCAGATTGGACACCGCGCGGCGAAGTGGGTCGACCCGAACGTCGACCGTCGACTCATCAGACTCAACCCGAACATCACGGCCTGTTCGGCGCGCCACGCGGTCAGCGACCGCGCTCACCACGGGGCCAAGCGCGACCCGCTCGGGTTCGACATCCTCAACCTCACCACTTGCCGCCTGAACGATCTCGTTCACCAACGCTGTCAACTCGTCCACCTCGGCGCGCATCGCCGCCACCATCTCCCGGCGATCAACCTCATCGAGCTCGGCGTAGCGGTCGAGCACATCCAGGTTCGTCCGGATGCTCGTCAGCGGGGTCCGAAGTTCGTGCCCCGCGTCCTGAACCAGCCTCGCTTGATCAGACCGCGACCGAGAGAGCGCCGCGATCATCCGGCCGAACGCATCCGACAACCGACCCACCTCGTCGCGGCTCCGGCGAGCCGGCAGCTCGACGTCGAGGCTGCCGGTCTCCTCCACCATGGCCGCAGCCTCGGTGAGACGACGAAGCGGCCTCGTCATTCGACCGGTCACCGCCGCGCCGATCGCCCCGGCAAGCACGGTGACCACAGCGACCAGTGCGATCGTCCGCTCACGCAACGCGTCGAGCACCCGCTCGGTCTCCCTCAGGTCGCGACCCACCTGCACCAGGCCACCGTCGAGCCCGACGAACAGCACTCGGAAACGATCACGACCGAGGTCGACATCGGCGAGGATCGTGCGTCCGGGGCGAAGTGTCAGCAACTCGGGAGTGACCCGAAGCTCACGCGGGAACGTGGACTGAAGCACGGTGCCGTCCGTCCGCGTCACCTGCACGTCAAGACCATCGAAGGGTCCACGTTCGGGAAAGCGCTCGTTAATGCGGCGACTGAGCACAACCTGCGTGGCCTCCACCAGCGACTCGTCAACCGCCTCGAAGAGTCGATCCGAGGCAAGCCGATACGAGACGACACCAACACCGATCGAGGCCACCGCGGTCACCAGCGCGAGGGTGAGTGCCACTCGGAGCCGGAGGCTCACGATGACTCCACGCGCGCCGTATAACCGACGCCTCGCACCGTGTGAATGAGGCGAGGTGCCTCACCCTCCTCGGTCTTGCGACGGAGATAGCCGATGTAGACGGCGAGGTTCTTCGAGTCGGGACCGAAGTCGTAATTCCAGATTCGCTCGTAGATCGTCGTGTGATCGAGCACGATCCCAGCGTTACGAACCAGCAGTTCGAGTAAGTCGAACTCGGTCTTGGAGAGCTCGAGTTGACGACCGGCTCGCGACACCGTTCGTCCGGAAGGATCGATCACGAGATCACCGAGTTCCAACCGGGCACCGGGCTGCTCGTCCGGTCGGAGGCGGCGGGTGAGCGCACGCAGCCGAGCGAAGAGTTCACCGAGGTCGAACGGCTTGGTCACATAGTCATCGGCACCAGCGTCGAGGCCCGCGACGCGGTCGCTCGGCTCGGTTCTCGCGGTGAGCATCAAAATCGGCAGTGTGTTCCCTTCGGAACGCAACACCCGGCAGACCGTGAGGCCATCCACCGCGGGCATCGACACGTCGAGCACCGCGATATCGGGGGATTCAGCGCGAACCGACTCGAGCGCTGCCGCGCCGTCGTTCGCCGTGACAACCTCGTAGCCCTCAAGGTGCATGGCCCGAGCGAGGGACTCTCTGACGGCTCGATCATCCTCGGCGATGAGCACCTTCACGTGATGAGTACACCAGATCGGGGTAAGGGACCGGTGAGAATGCCGAGGTGCGTCGCCTCAACGACTACCCGGCGATCGCTGTCGCCGCCGCGCTCGGAGCCGCGGTTCGGCTCGCCTTCGCCGAGGCGCTTGAGCCGACCTGGGTCTCCACCACGACCGTCAATCTCGTCGCCTGTCTCGCTGCCGGACTCGCGATTCGCTGGATCGCCGACTCGGAGCGACTGCGGCGAGTCATCACGGCCGGACTCCTCGGAGGGTTATCGACGTTCGCGACCCTGACCGAGGACCTTCGACAACTGGTCGCGAGCGGTGACACCGGACCGCTCCTCCTCGCGTTCGCCGCTGCCGTCATCGGATGCCCAGCGGTATTCCTTCTCGCCCGCGGAAGGCCCGGAGAATGACCGCGGTCCTCTTCACATTCGCTGCGATGGGCGGCGCGCTGATTCGCGTCGTGCTCCGCGACCGATTCGGTCGGCCGGCCACGACCGTCGTCAACCTGCTCGGCTCATTCCTCATCGGGGTCATCGTCGCCGGGGGGTTCGATGACAACCTCACCGTGGTGGTCGGCACTGGGTTCTGCGGATCACTCACGACGATGTCGGGCCTCGTCGTCGACTCCTACGATCGACCCACACCGAGAAGCAGTATTCGACTCGTGGGAGAACTGCTCAGTGGAATCGGCGCGGTCGTATTCGGTTTCGCCCTGATGGGCTGAACTCAGGCAACCGAGTCGATACGCACCGGTAGGCGCCGAGGTCCGCGGATCTGACCGACGCTCCAGGTCACGTCGCCGTCCACGGCGAACGACGGGAACCGCGCCACGAACTCCTCGACGGCGACCTTGAGCTCCAGCCGAGCCAGGTTGGAGCCGAGGCACCGGTGGATGCCGAGCCCGAACGCGCCGTGGCGGTTCTCCTGACGATCGATGACGAACTCGGTCGCCCGATCGAACTGGGCTGGATCGCGATTCGCCGCCGGGAACGGAAGCAGAACCCAGTCGTTGGCCTTCATCGGACAGCCGTGGAAGTCGTGGTCGTCCTTCACGAGCCGAGCCATCGTGACCGGCGCGTAGGCGCGGAGGAACTCCTCGAGAGCGAACAACATCACATCTGGTTCCTCGACCAGACGTCGCAGATCGTCCGGATGGGTGCCGAGGTGCCAGATCGATGATCCGATCGCCGACCAGGTGGTGTCGATTCCCGCCACCAGCAACAGCACGATCGATCCTCGGACATGCTCGATCGAGAGCTTCTGGCCCTCGATCTCGACTCCGAGGAGATAGCTCGTCAAGTCATCCCGCGGGTTCTCCCGATGCTCCTCGATCTGCACGGTCAGATAGTCGTCGAGACGCTGCATGAACTCCATGCGCGCCTCGACCGGCTCATTGATCCGTTCGAGGACGTCATGCACGAACCCCCGGAAGAGCTCCTCATCCTCGGTCGGGAAACCGAGCATGCGGGCAATCACGTTCACCGGGATGCTCTGCGCGTATTGCATCGCCGCGTCCACCACCGACTCGCCCGGCGTGATTTCGCCCATTCGGGCGAGCAGCTCACGGCACAGTCGCCGAACCTCGGGCTCCCAGGCCGCGATCACCTTCGGCGAGAACGGCGGGAGGAGCAGCCGTCGAGCGATGTTGTGGAAGGGCGGATCGCTCGTGATGGGGGGCGCCGGACCAACCGGTGCGTCGATGAGTGGGCGCCCCGTGTTCACAACGACCCCCTGCGAGGTGAAGTGATCGGTGTCGTAGGCGATCTCGTGCACCATCTCGTGGGTGAAGGGAGCCCACAGGCCGCCGTAGCGGTCGCTGTGAGCGACCGGGCAGCCTGAGGACTGGAACTCCGCCCAGATCTCGTGGGCTCGTTCGTTGTATTCGGGGACGGCGTGATCGAAGTCGTTCTGCCAGTCGGTGACGGGCCCGTAGATGTCGGTCACAGAGTTCCCCTCACTCCTCGATCTCGATCGCGAACTCGGGACAATTCGCCACCGCCAGTCGGGCCTTCTCCTCGAGGTCCGCGGGCACCGAGCCATCCCCGATGACGACCGCCGTGCCGTAGTCGTCCACATCGAAGAGCTCAGGTGCCAAGGCGAAGCAACGGTTGTGTCCCTGGCACTTTTCGGAATCCACGGTGACTCGCATAAACGGCACCCTAGATCGTGCCTCCGGTCACATCTCACTCCGGTCGCCATCTGCACCCTCCACGGGCTGTCTCCACTCCGGGGTCGGTAACGTCCGATGGATGCCGGTCGTGTTCGCCGCCGAGGCCTCCGGGTGGGTCGGGAAGCTGACCGGATGGTTAAGCGATGTATCCGGTGCCTGGTGGTTCCTCGTTGTCATCGTCGTCATCGCCCTCCTCGACTCGGTCGTCCCGATCGTGCCGAGCGAGACCACGGTCATCATCGGCGGCGTGGCCGCCGGGCTCGGAGAGCAGAACCTCCTCCTCGTGATAGCCGCTGGCGCGATCGGCGCCTTCCTCGGCGACAACCTCGCGTACCTGATCGGCGCGCGGCTTACCGGATGGATCGATCACCGGGCCGAGCGTCGGCCATCGCTTCGAGATCGACTCGACCGGGCGACGGTCATGATCCGCGATCGCGGCGGACTCCTCCTCGTGACCGCCCGTTTCATCCCGGGAGGACGGACCGCCCTCACCATCTCCTGCGGAGTGACGCGTCAGCCGAGACGCTGGTTCGCTGGATGGGTGGTGGTCGCGGTGACGATCTGGGCGACCTACTCGGCCGTTCTCGGGAGCATCTTCGGTCGCACCTTCTCGGACAATCACACCCTCGCTTTCCTGATCGCGTTCGGTACCGCCCTCGCCATCAACGTGATCATCGAGGTCGTCCGGCACCTGCGCGGCCGAGCGGCCGCCTCCCGGTCCACGGCCGGCGGCTGACAGACTCGACGTCGTGAACGTCTCCGAGGCTGTCGTCACCCGCAAATCGATCCGCGCGTTCCTGCCGACACCGGTGCCCGACGCGACGATCCGAGCCCTGCTCGCCGGCGCTGCTCGCGCCCCGAGCGGAGGCAATGTGCAGCCCTGGAAGGTCTACGTCGTCAACGGTGAATCGATGGGCGACCTGCTGAACTACCTCGAGGGGTGCGACCCGATTGAGGAGCCGGAGTACGACGTCTACCCACCAGGACTCTGGGAGCCGCACCGCACCGCTCGTTTCGCGCTCGGCGAGCAGATGTACGGCCTGCTCGAAATCCCGCGGGAGGACAAGGAGGGGCGCCTCCGTCAGTTCGCCCGGAACGCCCGGTTCTTCGACGCCCCCGCGGCCTTCTTCACCTTCGTCGACCGTCGGTTCGGGCCGCCGCAATGGTCCGACCTCGGGATGTTCCTTCAGACCTTCATGCTGCTCGCCCGTGAAGCCGGGCTCGACACCTGCGCCCAGGAGTACTGGTCATCTCGGCACGGGGCCATCAGTCGCTTCGTGGGAGCACCCGAGAACGAGATGCTCTTCTGCGGGATGGCGATCGGCCATGCCGACCCTGAGGCCCCCGTCAACACGTTGACGAGCGAGCGCTTCGGCGTCGACGAGTTCGCCGTCTGGATCTGACGAGACCCGCGGGGCTCAGCCCGCGTCACCGAGCCTGAGGTGGAATCCCTCGGGAACCACGACGTCGGACGCCCGCAGATCCCCAACCGAGGAAACACCAGAGCCGAGCAAGGCAGAATCGAGACCGTTGCGAAGGATGTCCAAGACGTTCTCCACCCCTGCCTGACCGTTCGCGGCAAGCCCCCACAGGTAGGCGCGCCCGATCATCACGGCGCGTGCGCCAAGAGCGACCGCTTTCGCGACATCGCTGCCCCGACGAACCCCGCCATCGAGCGCCACCTCGATCCGGTCGCCAACCTCTGAAGCGATGCCGTGGAGGACACGGAGTGGCGACGGTGTGCCGTCGAGGTTGTTGCCGCCGTGATTCGACACCGAGATCGCCGTGAACCCAGCATCGGCGGCGCGTCGGGCGTCATCGACCCTCATGACTCCCTTAGCCATGCATGGCCCTCCCCACTCCGCGGTGAACCAGGCGAGATCGTCCCACGTGGGCGGCGGAGTCATCATCCACTGGCCATAGGCACCGAAGAAGCCCGGAGCGCTCTCCCCGGCCGCGATCTGCGTCGGGGTCAACATGTTGGGCGTGGTGAGGTCCGGCAGGCTGAACTCGCGCAGATAACGCCAGAGCCAGGTCGGTCGCGCGAGCGCGGCGGGGGCCTGACGAATCATGGCGCGGAGGTCGAGACGCTCAGGCAGCGGCGGCGAGCCCCAGTCACGACTGTGACTGAACGACCAATCGAGGGTCAAGATGACCGCGCGAGCGCCCGCAGCGCGGGCCCTCTCCATCTGGCCCGCCATCCAGTCGCGATCGTTGATCCAATACATCTGGAAGAACAGGTCGCCATTGGCCTCCGCGACCTCCTCCATCGACTTCGACCCGAACGACGAGAGACCGACAGCAACACCGCGCGCCGCGGCAGCCCGAGCGACGGCGACCTCACCATCGGGGTGAACGGCTTGAACGCCGGTCGGCGAAATCACGACCGGCATCGAAAGTGGGACACCGAGGAGTTCGGTCGCCAGATTCCGCTCCCCCGGCTTGCCGGCGATCACCGGAGCGAACCCGAGGAGATCGAAGGCGGAGCGATTCGCGTCGAGGGTGAGCCCCGCTTCCGACCCCGCGATCAAGGCGTCGCGAACGGGCCAGGGCAGGATGCGCTCGGCGCGGCGACGCGCCTCGGCCACCGACTCGAACCAGCTGTTCCCCATGCGGCAAGGCTACCGATCGACCGCTGAACGGTCGCCCGGAACTCGACCACCTTCGAACCGTCTAGGGTCGACGGATGGAGATCGCCACCATTCACGGGGTCGACATCGCCTACACCGACACCGGAACTGTCGACGGGGGCCGAACCGTCATCTTCAGCCACGGGTTGCTGATGGACCACGAGATGTTCGCACCCCAGATCGAGGCGCTGTCGGGGCGTCACCGCATCATCACCTGGGACGAGCGGGCCCACGGGAGCACCCGCGCCACGACACCGTTCTCCTATTGGGACTCCGCCAGCGACCTCCTCGGTCTCCTCGACCATCTCGGTGTGGAAACAGCCGTGCTCGCCGGCATGTCACAGGGTGGGTTCATCTCGCTTCGCGCGGCCCTTCAGGCCCCGGAGCGCGTCGACGCCCTCGTGCTGATGGGTAGCCAGGCCGGTCTTGAAGACCCGGAGAAACAGGCCTCGTACGAGGTGCTCCATCAGGTCTGGCTCGACCAGGGTCCGGAGCCGGTTCAGGAGATCGTCGCCGGCATCATCCTCGGTGAGGGTGACTGGTCAGACTGGTTCGCCAAGTGGACCTCGTGGGCCGAACGCGATCGTGACGAGTTCACCCACGCATTCCGATGCCTGAGCGATCGTGACGACGTCACCGAGCGACTCGGCGAAATCACCTGCCCCTCGCTCGTCATCCACGGCACCGCTGACGCGGCAATTCCGATGGAACGGGCGCGCGTCATGGCCGACGGCTTGGGAGGGGCGACGGCGTTCGTCGAAGTCGAAGGTGGCACCCACGCCTGCAATCTCACGCATCCTGGGCCAGTGAATGAGGCGATCACCGCCTTTATCGACTCACTCGGCTGACCCGACCGACATCAGCCTTAGGCGCGCACCTGGTCGAGGATGTCGCGGCAACGTTCGGCGGAACTCTCGTCGGTCACTGGGATCGAGAACTCGATCCGATCACATCTCGATCCGTAACGGTCACGCAGTTGAGCGGCGATCGTGTCGTGGGTGCCGATCGTCGCGACCGTATGGAGGATCTCGTCGTCGACGACGGTCGCGAGTTCCTCCCACCGACCCGCTTTCGACAGCGATGCCGCCCGGTCGGCTTCGTCCTCCCAGCCATGCAACTCGAATACCCGGCGATAAGCCGGGGTCGACAGGTAGAAGGCGACGCGAGCTCGAACGGTGCGGATCACCGGATCGAGGGCCGCCTCATCGGGCGCCGTGCCGATCAGCGGCTTCATGCAGACCTCCACCTCTCCTGGTGTTCGACCAGCCCGAGCCGCGCCCTCGGCGACCGCGGGCAGCACCGACTCGTCGATGAAGCGCGTGGTGCAGATCGGGTGGAGTCGAACCCCGTCGGCCACCTCGCCGGCCACGGCGCACATCCTCGGACCGATCGCCGCGACATGGATCGGGATGTCGGGGTGCTCGATCGGGCCCGGATCGAAGAGCGGCACCATCAGGCTGAGGTTGTAGTGCTCGCTTTCGAACTGCAACGGAGTTCGTTCCTGCCAGCAGCTCCACACCGCCCGGATCGCGCCGATGGTGTCTCGCATCCACGGCGCCGGCGGGTGCCACTCCATGCCGAATCGCCGTCGGATGTGACCGCGCACCTGGGTACCGAGGCCGAGAAGGAAACGACCACCGGAGAGTTTCGACAGCGTCCACGCCGACATCGCGGTCGTCGCAGGCGATCGAGGAAAGGCCATCGCCACCGAGGTGCCAAGTTGGATCCGCTCCGTGGTCGCCGCCCCGAGGGCGAGTAATTGATACGGATCCCATTTCGTCTCCTCAACGAGGACGGCGTCGAGGCCAACCCGTTCCGCGAGCGCCGCGCCTTGCGCGAACGATGCCGGATCGAGGGGCGTGTCGGGTTCGCGGAGCCCGGGGTCGAGTTTGCCGAGAGGAAGGAGGGATTCGACGAGCACGGCGACAGCGTGGTCGACCGTCCTTCGAACCAACGAGGCGGAGCGATGGAATGAGCGGCGGTTCGGCGGCGTTCGACTCGGTATGCCCTCCCCCACATCCATTGTCGACCGGCTGCTCGATGCGACCATCGCCCCCGGATTCTCCGCCATTGGCTCCGGCGTGCGCCGCCGACTCGCCGATTGGGGCCCCCCGATCGAGCGCGACCTCACCGGCAACACCTACGTGGTGACCGGCACCACCTCGGGGATCGGCGCCGAGACCGCACGAGGTCTCGTCGACGCCGGCGCGAGAGTGCTCGCTGTCGGCCGAGACCGTGACCGCACCGAAGCCACCTCGGCATCCCTTGGGGCTGAAGCCGTAGTGGCCGATATGGCAGACCTAGATGCAGTGCGCGACGCCTGCCAATTCATCGTCTCGGCGACCGAGCGAATCGACGGCGTGGTGCACAACGCGGGCGCCCTCGTCGCCGAACGCATCGACAACGCGGCCGGCATCGAGTCAACGGTGGCGGCCCAGGTCCTCGGACCGTTCCTCATGACCAGCCTGCTCCTCGACCGCCTGTCAGGTAACGAGCCACAGCCGGGACGGGTGATCACCGTTGCTTCCGGCGGCATGTACGCCGCTGGGCTCTCGGTCGGATCGCTCCAGATGCCCGCGGAGAGTTACCGCGGCTCCGAGCAGTACGCGCGGGCGAAACGCGCGCAGGTCACCCTGAACGAGATGTGGGCCGACCGGGTCGACCCGAACCGAGCCGTCTTCCACGCCATGCACCCGGGTTGGGCGGATACGCCAGGGGTCCGGGCCTCGCTCCCCCGATTCCACCGCACGCTCTCCCCGGTGCTCCGGTCGACCACCGATGCCGCCGACACCGTGCTCTGGCTACTCACATCCGACGAGGGCGAATCCTCCAGTGGTGGGTTCTGGCATGACCGACGCCGCCGTCCGATCCACCGACTTCCGTCGACACGGCGCAGCGACACCGAGGCCCGACGTGAGCAACTCTGGGAATGGGTCGTCGGCCAGACCGACAACCCGCCGAGCTGAGTCCTCAGCCCGCGAGCGTGTTGCCGAACACCTGCCAGGCGAGGGCTGACTTCGCGGTCAAGCTGAGCACCAGGTAGACGCGCTCTCCGTAGAGGTAGTCCGACCAGCGCCCAACTCCTCGGTACTGCAGCCATTGGTTGAGGGCGAACAGGTTGAAGAAAATGAAGAGGCTGATCAGGATGCCCCACACGAAGGCGGGGAACTCGGGCTGACCGGATGGGCCGATCACATAGATGAACAGCACCACCCACGGGACGCCGCCGGCGATACAGCCGAACCAGAACGGGCTCCACCACACCGGTTGGCCAGGTCGGTTGACGACCTCCATGATCCAGCCGAAGAGGATCATCGCGGCGTTCGCGCCGGCGAGGCCGAGCAGAGCCGCGATGTCGGAGATTCCGAACACCATGGCGATGAGGATGATCATCAGTGTCGATGAGAGTGAGTACTCCACCCAGCGGAATCGGTTCTGCTGCCGCGACAACTCCGAGAGATAGCCGCGTCGTCCGACGGTTGAGACGATCCCGTGGAAGAGGGCCGAGAGGATGAGGAAACCGGCGGCACCCCAGGCCACGGGGATCTCGAACATTTTCTCGAGACGCGCCGGGTCGAGGTCACCGTTCGGAGCGTCGTTCCAGAAGTAGGAGGCGACCGGGAGTGCGAAATCGTTCGCGAGCACCAGCACGGCGATCGCCTGCGCTGCGTGCAACACGGCTGCAATCACGTTCAGTCGCTGGAGCTTGGCGGCCCGATCCTTGGGAACTGTCATCGTCGTCTCGGACATATTCACGATCTCCTTCTCTCAGCCGGCAGCAACCGGACTCTGTGAGCGTACGTTCCGATGCCACCTCGCGACAGCCAGACAGCCAACCGAGGCGACCGCTGCGCTCGCGGCAGTCACACCGGACAGTCTCGGATCTCCCGTCACGTCGGTCAGCCGCCCGGCAAGCACCGGCGCCACACCGCCTCCCAACGACACGAGCAATGCCACCGCGCCCATCAGCGAACCGAAATCATCAGCCGGCAGAACGTCGCGGGCGACGATGCCATCGAGGGCGGAAAGCGCTCCGATCGAGGTGCCGGCCAGCACGGTGTAGACACCCGCGACCACCGGCGATCCCGCGACCAGAACGATCAGACACGAACCGGCCACGCAGAGCCGAGCCACCGCGAGCAGCCGCCAGGAACCCGTCCGGCTGAGAGCCCGACGCAACGGCAGACGCCCAGCGAGTTGCAGCAGTCCCCTGGCACCGGCGAATCCGGCAGCGGACGCCGCCGACAGACCGGCCCAACGCATGATCGACACCTGAAAGACGAGCAGCACCGAGACAGCAGCAGCAGCGCTCACCGCCGCGAGCGCGTACCACCTGATGACCGCGTCGCGGACCGCCCCGGCGATCACCGTTCCCCACCGACCGCGCTCCTCGGCCGGCGATCCATACGGCAACCGAACCACCCGTGAGGAAGCGAGGAACGCGATGAACGCGAAGCCGGCTGGAATCTCGATGGCCAACCGCCACCCGAGAGTGGACCGGAGTAGCTCCGTGACGGGGATCGCGATCGGTGACGCAAGGGCACCCCAGATCGTCAGACGGATGATCCGCTCCAGTGAGCGAGTGCGGTCGGCCCGAACGATCACCGACTGGGTGAGGGTGTAGAAACCGGCCGCACCGGTCAAGCCTCCGCCGACCGCGAACAGCACAGCGAACAGCAGCGAGTCACCCACACGACCGGAGACTCCAAGCGCGACCGCCCCAAGCGGCCCGATCACGCCGAGCACAATGCTCGGACCTCGACGATCGAGAAGCCGTCCGGTCACCAAAGCGAGGAGGCCGACAAGCGCTTGCGCGGCGCCGAACGACGCCCCAAGCGCGGTCGCGCCCATCCCGAGCTCAGCGCCGATGTCATCGATGAGGACGCCGAAGCCGTAGAACCAAGATCCGTAGACACAGATCGTCAGGACACCGAGAACGTCGACGAGAGGGTCACCTCGCAGACTCAGGCGACCGGGCACCAGCGCATCCTCGCACCGCCACGACTACGGTCGTCGACATGGGCAGCACCGAACTGACACGGCCGACGGTCGGCGCGCCGACACCCGGTCAGGGTCGGGAATGCATGTCGTGTGGCAGCCATCTCGCCACGGCGTGGAGCACCCCTGAGGGAACCGCGTGGCTCTGCCGTGAATGCGCCACCCTGCACGGTCTCGGATGCCCCTGAGGCACAGCCGAGCGGCTCACTCGATGCGCAAACCGGAGATGGCGCGCGAGATCACCAACTGCTGAATCTCGGACGTCCCCTCGAAGATCGTGTGGATCTTCGCGTCACGATGCCACCGCTCCACCGGATACTCGCGCGTGTAGCCGTAGCCACCGAGGATCTGGATCGCCTCCTCGGTGACACGCACCGCGACCTCCGACGCCTTCCACTTGCTCATCGACCCCTCGGCGTTCGTGAAGCCACCGTTCCGCGCCAACCAGGCCGCGCGCCAGATCAGCAAACGGCTCGCGTCAATCTCGGTGATCATGTTCGCCAACTTGAACGCGATCGCCTGATTCATGATGATCGGCTTGCCGAAGGCCTGACGCTCCTTGGCGTACTGCAGCGAGTACTCGTACGCGGCCCGAGCGATGCCGAGAGCCTGCGCCCCGACCGTCGGACGAGTCGCCTCGAACGTCGACATCGCGGGCTGCTTCTGCCCGGTCGAGCCCTGCTCGCGAGCCCGCGCCAACTTGGCGTCGAGACGCTCCTTGCCACCGAGGAGGCATGACCCGGGCACCCGGACATCGTCGAGGACAACCTCAGCGGTGTGCGAAGCGCGGATGCCGTGCTTCATGTACTTCTGACCCTGCGAGAGGCCCTTCGTGCCCGGGGGGATCACAAACGAGGCTTGGCCGCGGCCTCGCAGCTCGGGGTCGACGGCAGCCACCACAACGTGCACATCGGCGATCCCGCCGTTGGTGATCCACGCCTTGGTGCCGTTGAGCACCCATTCGTCGTTCGCCTCGTCGTAGACGGCGCGGGTGCGCAGGTTCGAGACGTCGCTACCGGCGTCAGGTTCGCTGACACAGAACGCGCCGAGCATCACCTTGTTCGCATCGCCGTAGCACTGCGGCACCCACTCCATGACCTGCTCCGGTGTGCCGATACCGGCGATCCCGGCAGCCGCGAGACCCGACCCCATGATCGCCATCCCAAGGCCCGCGTCGCCCCAGAAGATCTCCTCAACCGCGACCGGCAGGGTGAGCCCCGACCGGTCCTGCATCGCGTTCATGAGGAACTCCCAGCCGTAGAGGCCGATCTTCGCCGCCTCCTCCACGATGGGGTAGGGGAACTCCTCGCGCTCATCCCACTCGTGAGCGGCCGGTCGCATGACGTCCTCGGCGAAGCCGTGGGTCCAGTCGCGGATCTGCTGCTGCTCGTCGTTGAGGGCTAGGGAGAAATCGCTCATCCCGACAAGTTACCGATGGGTAAGTCGGCAAGCCACCCGACCCCGAATCATCCCAGGACGGCTAAACCGAGCAGCGCCGGGGCAACCGTCTCGATGATCAACTTCGCTCCGGGCCGGTAGACGTGCACCCCATCCCACCGGTAATCGAGATCGGTCGCGATCGTCTCGTCGGCACACCAAGCATCGGGGCCCTCCACGAACGTCACTCCATCGGTCGCCTCCGCGTAACCAGCGAGAACCGAGTTGAGATGAGCGACACGGGCGTCATCGCCACGCTCGGGAAGCGCCGGCACGCCAGCCCCATCCACATCTACGGGACGCATACACGCCACCTCCAAGAGCGCGACGGTCGCCCCAACGTCAAGCACGCGTGAGACAGCAGCCCCAAGACGCTCGACAAAAATCGCGTTCCACTCAAGGGAGGCGAACGGTCGAGCAACCCCGTCCACCTCGAGATCGAGCACATCCCAAGCGCCGAGCACGACGAGCGCGACACCCCCAGCGCTGGAGCGACGCTCCCAACGGTCGAGCACTCCCTCGCACATGGCCATGTCGAGAGCGAAGGGAAGGCTCGACCGGACGATTCCGGACTCATGAATCGAGCAACCGTCAGATGACCCGTCCACGACTCCGAAGTACTCCTCGATCCCCGACGGGAGGTTGACCGCGAGCGACCCAGCCTGAGAGTCACCGAGGATCACAAGACGCACCGGCTCCTCGGGGAGCACCAGAGGGATCGTCGTGGACGGCACGGGAGG